>JAEEGK010000087.1_pt1 | contig 204983 bp, 221 predicted proteins | sample 8958771 | NCBI WGS metagenome assembly JAEEGK01 (sample SAMN16246547, study PRJNA631951) | gut metagenome | biome: gut microbiome; feature: rumen; material: SC-attached | host: Bos | place: Iran: Karaj | collected 2018-10 | reverse complement strand
GAACTTGATGATGTCGTCGTATTCCTGACCGTTGCAGACGAACGCGATGGGCGTGCCGATCGTGTGCGCAATGGATAACGCCGCGCCGCCCTTGGAGTCGGCGTCTATCTTGGTGAGGATGACGGCATCGATCCCGACGGCCTCGTCGAACGCGGTGGCCTGGGTGACGGCGTCGTTGCCTGCAAGGGAATCACCGACGAACACCTTGAGGTCGGGCTTGGCGACCTTCACGATCTTCTTCATCTCGTCGATGAGGTTGCTGTTGGTCTGCATCCTTCCCGCGGTATCGATCAGGACGCAGTCCTTCCTCTTTGCCTTGGCGTGCTCTATCGCATCGTACGCGACGGCGGCGGGATCCGCATCCTGGTTGTGCTTGACAATGTAACAACCTAGCTTGTCCGCGTGTACCGTGAGCTGCTGAATCGCTCCGGCCCTGAACGTATCGCCTGCGGCCATGACGACGGTCTGGCCGTTCTTCTGGAGGCGGTTGGCGATCTTGGCGATGGCGGTGGTCTTCCCGGTCCCGTTGATACCGATGAACATCACTACGACGGGCTTCTTCTGCTTGGAGTACCAGTCGTCGAAGTCGAACTCGTTGAGCCTGAGGACGCTGTGCACCGCATCCTTGAGCGACAGCTCCACGACCTCTTCCAAAGTGTGTCCCCTGCTGTACTTCTTGCCCAGCAGGTTCTGCTTGACGCCCTCCTTGATCTCCTCGACCACGGGGAGTGCGACATCGGCCTCCATGAGCGCCAGCTCCAGCTCCCAAAGAAGATCCTCGAGGCTGTCCTCCTTGATCTTCTTGTCGAAGAACCCTCCCTCATCGGTCACGAGCTGGGAGGCGTCCTTGGGCTTGTCCTCCTTCTTCGCGGCCTTCTCCTCTTTCTTGGCAGCCTTCTTAGCTTCCTTCTCGGCCTTGAGCTGCTCCTTCCTGGAGAGGGCGGGTGCGGGTTCCTGCTTGACCTCGGGAACGGGTGTGACGGGCTCCTGTTTCGGAGCCTCCTGTATAACGGGCTGCGCCGCGGGTGCCTCGGGCACCGCGGGTGCATCCGGTTCGGCCACCTCTGCGGGGGCCTTCTTGAAAAGTCCTTTCAGTTTGGTCTTGAGATTATCGAACATGGCTCACTGCTGCCTTCTCTGGTATTCCTGCTGGACTGCCACGGAGAGGTTCCTCGCTGCCGCGTCCATCTCCTCCATGGACTCGTTGAGCTTCTTGAGGGCGTCGGTGATCTCTGCCAGGTTCGATTTCAGGTACTCGACGGCGTCGGTGAGGCTCTTCTCTACGGAGACCTTGTTGCCGATGCCGACGACCGCCTTGGGCGACGACGTCACCTTGGCGGTGACGAAGGACGATGCTCCGACGGGGACCATGATCTCGTCACCCTCCTTCGCGTTCTCGAGGGAAGCGAGGGTGCGGCTGGCCGTGAGGGTCTCCTCATAGGACATCTGGAGGAGCTGGGACTGCTGGGTCAGCGCGTTGAGCTGGTTCTTGTAGGCCTCGAGTGCTGCGAGGGCCTGACGGAGCTCGTCGTCGTTCATGTTCACTCACCGGTGACTTTGTACCTGACGGTGTGGTCGGTGATGTCCTCGGCGGCGATCTCGACGACCTCGGTGATCTCGACCTGCCACCTCTTGACCTTGTGTCTGCTTCCGAGGGAGGAGACGACCTGCTCCCTGACTGCGTCCTCGGACTCGGCTGCTGCCTCGATGCAGAAGGGCTGCCTGCCCTGCCTGACATCTGCGAATGTACCTGTGATCTTGTATGCCTTCATTTGCATTACCTTGGGTCGTGAACTGCGTCCTACTAATAAAGGTTTCTCTTATTATAAAGAGGACAGGATTCCGGCGGATGTCCGGCTTCCGGTATGCTGGACATCGTTCCCGTGGATGCATCCGAACGAGCGAAAATACGATGCTGGCACTTCCGATACCGGAATCAGAAGAACGGGTCCTTCGGCTTGGATCCGTCGCCGATGTCCGCCAGCTTCTTGCCGATCAGGAACACCGCTGCATATTCCGGTACCTCGGTGATGCCGCTGAGCTTGAAGTGCTGTCCCTTCATGTTGAAGTCGTAGTCCCGCTTCATCGTGATCTTCACGGGATCGTCGGAGTACTCCTTCGGTATCGCCACGGTCATGGGATCGAAGTCGGTCAGCTCCTCCCTGGACAGCGGGGTGACCCTCAGACCGCTCTTCCCGTGTATCGAACCGGGAAGACGGATCAGCCTCTTGATGTCGGCTGTGACGGGTTCGTCCACCTCTCCCGAGATGCGGATCGCCACGTCCTCCGCCATGATCTTCACCAGCAGTTCCTGCGTGTTGTGGGCCAGCGTGGCCATCTTGTTGTTCTCGAAGATGACGTCCCTGGACTTCCTCAGGTCCTCCTGTATCTTTGCCAGCGATTGATTCTTTTTCGTGGAGGGGTAAGCCTTCTTGATCTCGGGGACGTCCATGTCGCATATGTCGTTGACGACGTCCTTCAGCGCGTTGCGCATCCTCAGCCTCCATCCCCCGGAATCCGCCGGCGGGATGGTGCGGAACCTCTTGATGTTGGCCACCGTCCTACCTCCCACGTTGGCGGTACCCAGAGCGCGAGCCTCCTCCGCGAACACCCAGTCGATGTTGAGTCCCCTCGATGTCACGAAATCGACGATCTCCCTCCTCTCGTGGGATCCCAGTCCCAATACCTCGGGCATCTTGACGTGGGCGTGGTAACCCCTTCCTCCGGAGAATGTGATGTACACGTCCTCGGGGGAGAACCCCATGTCGCCGAAGAGGTAGTTGTCCACCAGGGAGATCATCTCTTTCTTGATCTGTGCCAGCATGTCGTCGAAGGACATCCGGTCCGCCCCTTCCAGGTGATCAGCGTCAAGATCGAAGATCAGCTCCGCACCCATCCATCCCTTCTCCTCCATGGTGGGGGCGTCCGGGGTGCGGTAGTATGCCGTGGAATAGTAGCTGTGGGAGGGCACCTGGGATTCCATGAACCTGTGCAATTCATCGGAACTGTGGAATCCGATGTGCCTCTGCACGAAGGTCTTGTCGAAGAACATGAACCCGAACTCCCTGCGGGTGAACCTGTCCGGAAGGAAGGGGGTGTTCGCCCTGTAGTACTTCCTGAATGTCTTCAGCAGGAAGCGTTGATTGGAATCCATGGTCTCTAGCCCTGTTCCGACAGAGGGTGTGAATATATTTTTTTATTGCTCTGCGTCGTGGATGCGGCGGTATGTTCCGTGGGGAACGTATCGGGGCCTTGAAGTGTGTACGGTTACGATGCAGCAATCGTCAGTGTCCGCAAGTATGCTGGCATAGGTTTTCAGACACACAAAAATTTATGAAAAAATGAAGTTGAACTTCGGATTTTACTTATACTTTGAGAACCATCTTGTTTCATGATTGCCCGTACTGTTCTTCCGCAGGTAGAGCGCGAGATGGAATTGAAACCGGTCGTACTCATCACCGGAGCCCGTCAATGCGGCAAGACGACCCTTTGCAAAATGATCTCCGAGAAGCACGGATTCGGGTACGTGTCCCTGGCAGACCGTCGTGAGAGGGCGATGGCGGAAAAGGATCCTGAGCTGTTCCTGAACATCCATCCAGCTCCGCTGATCATCGACGAGGCACAATACGCAAAGGGATTGTTCGCAGCCCTCGAATCCGTCATCGACGAGAGGAAATTCAGGACCGGTAGCAACGAGGGTATGTACATCCTCACGGGCAGCCAGATATACCGCCTCATGGAGGACGTATCGGAATCCATGGCGGGGAGGGTCTCGATCATCCGCATGTCGCCCCTGAGTATCAGCGAGATAGCGGGAAGGGACGAACCGCCTTTCGAGGTAGACATCGAGAGGTGTGCGGAACGTTCAACGTCATTGTCCACGGATGCGCAGGACATCTTCAAACGCATAGTCCGCGGATCGTATCCGGAACTGTTCCAGAAACCGCGCCTCAAAACCTCCAAATTCTATTCTGATTATCTGGACACGTACATAGCGCGCGATGTGAGCGAAATAATCAATCTGAAGGACAAGGACAAGTTCCTGAGGTTCGTGGAGGTGGTGGCATCGCTTACGGGACAGGAACTCGTGTACGAGACGATATGTAATGCCGTAGGGGTAACCAAACCGACGGTGGAATCCTGGCTCAGGATCCTGCAGCTAGGTGGTATCATCCACCTTCTGCCGGCATACGTCGAGAGGTCCGCCGTCAAGAGGGTGATCAAACGCCCCAAACTGTACTTCTGCGATACCGGTCTGGCGTGCTATCTCGCACGCATATTCGACCCGGAATCGCTCAGGGCGGGATACCTGAGCGGACCGATGCTGGAGACATTCGTAGTGAACGAGATTCTGAAGACGTACTCCAACAATACCGAATCCGCCGGATTCTATTACTACCGGGACTCCAACAAGAACGAAGTGGATCTGATAATGCTCAAGAACGGGCAACTGACGCTGATCGAATTCAAGGCCGGGACGAATTTTGGATCCGATGACCTCAAGGCGTTCAGACTGCTGAAAAAATCGGATTATACCATCGGTCCTTCGTGCATCATCTGTCTCACGGATAAGGCGTACCCGCTGATGGAGGGCGTCTACGCTCTGCCCGTCACTTCGATCTGAACCTGAAAGGTATAACTAGTTGTTCAGCGACTCTCGCATCATGGAACTCCCCATCTACGACGACCATTTCCACGTATCCCCCTCGGGACTGAACGTCGAGGCCATGAAACAGTTCAAGGCCGCCGGAGGCACCGGGATGACCTTGGTCACGTTGCCGTACTCCGAGGTGCCCATAACCTGCGGCGAGGATTTCAGGAGGTCCTTCGAGATCACCGTGAGATACGCCGAGATGGGAAGGGAGCTGGGACTGAAGGTGAACTGCGCCATTGGTCCCTATCCGATACTGATCGTGCCCCTCGCTGCCCATTATGGCATGGAGAGGGCGGAGGAGATCCTCACGGAGGGCATGGACATCGCCCATGAGATGATAGCATCCGGAAAGGCGCAGCTGATGGGGGAGGTGGGCAGGCCCCACTTCGAGACGGACCAGAAATACTTCGACGCATGCAACCGCGTGCTGCAGCACGGGATGGATCTGGCTCATGAGAATGATTACGCCGTGATGATACACTGCGAGTCGTGGGACGACACCTTCCGTTCCCTCGCCTCCATGGCGGATTCGGCCGGTCTTCCGAGGAGGAAGGTGATCAAACACTCCTCTCCTCCGCTGGTAACGGAGGAGGAGACCTTCGGCGTAACCCCCTCCATACCATGTTCCCGCACCCTGATACGCGAGGCGCTGTCGAAAGGGAACAACTTCATGGTGGAAACCGACTACATCGACGACCCGACGAAACCGGGCGCGATGATGTCTCTGAACACCGTTCCGAAGAGGATCAAGGGGTTCGTCCAGTCCGGGGAACTGTCGGAGGAGACGGTGTTCAGGATATGCAGGGACCTGCCGGATTCGCTGTACTGAGCATTGCACATAACTTTTAAGCGCATGACGGCATGGGTGCACCATGGCGCACGCGCGTGTACTCTGCATAATGGACGAGGGGGCCAAGGTCGGCACTCCCCTCATAGGTTCCAAGGGAGCATCCTTCGTCTTCGACGTCGACGGCAAGAGGATCCTCTTCGACACCGGAAGGAGCGGCAGGTACTTCATGCGCAACATGGACATCCTGAAGGTCAAGGCGGATTCGGTGGATGCGGTGGTGATATCTCATCCGTCCATCGACCACGTCGGAGGACTGAACACCTTCATGACAAACAGGACCGTCCGCGTCGACATCTATTCCGTCCCGGAGGTATGGGACGTGAAGAGGACCTTCGGCAAGCTGATCACCGACGACAACGTCGGAGGGATCATAAGGCAGGACGCCGGGAAGGATTGGATCCAATTGACCGAGCACCTGTACATCTCCCCCGTGGTGAATGATGATTCCAAGGAGCTGGCACTTGTGCTGAGGACCAATCAGGGTCCCGTCGTGTTCAGCGCCTGCGCCCATGCGGGAATAGGCGATACGCTCCGCGTGGTGAAGGGGAGGTTCGGACCCATAAGGGGACTGGTCGGAGGCATCCACCTGCACAAGGTCAAGCAGCCCGCGGTGAACGCCGTCGCCGAGATCATCGTCAATGAATACTCGATTAATGAGCTGCACCTCAACGGATGCACCACCGGGGAGGGCATACAGAAGATGAGGGTCGCCACCTCCAACGATAAGATAAAGGACTTCTTCGCCGGTGACGAATTGGATTACACGGTCTGAGGGATAGGGATGCGTTTCTGGAGACTCCGCACACTGTCGATGTTCGTCTACATGACCCTGCTCCTGATGATAATAGGGGCGATTCTGAGCTACTGCTTCAGGTTCAGCATCTACATCATGGGCGCGATAATGATCTCGTTATCGATCATAATGAGCCTGTATTCGTACTACGCGTGCAAGAGGAACGCGCTCCGCGCCAACAGGGCGAGGATCGTGGACCAGTACGAGGAACCCCGTCTGTACAATACTGTGAAGACGGTCGCGATGAAGTACAACCTCCCCATGCCCGAGGTGGGCATAGTGGAGTCCTGGACGCCCAATGCGTTCGCAACGGGAAGGAATCCGAAGGATGCCGCCGTGGTGGCGACGAGAGGGCTCCTCGAGATGCTCCCCGACGACGAGCTGGAAGGCGTCATAGCGCACGAGATGGCCCACGTCAAGGACAGGGACATTCTTGTCATGAGCTTCGCATCGATGATGGCCTCGCTCATCTCCAACCTCAGCTACATAGCGTACTTCGCCCTGATCTTCAGCGGCGACAGGGACAGGAACCCCCTGATATCCATAGCGGGCGCATTGGTCGTGTACATAGTGATGCCCATCGCCGCCATAATGGTGCAGCTGGGCATATCCAGGAGCAGGGAGTACCTCGCCGACGAGACCGGCGGCAGGACCATACAGAACCCCCGCGCTCTGGCCAGGGCATTGGAGCACATCGAGAAAGGGGAATCGGCATATAGGAACGCAACCAAGGCCGGGAGGCGCAACGAGAACGACCCCTTCGACACCCGCGGACAGGACCACCCCAAGAACATCTACGACTGCGCCAACATGTGGATCTCCAACCCCCTGAGGGGAGGCGGACTGTCCAACCTCTTCAGCACCCACCCTCCGATGGAGGAGAGGATCAGAAGGCTCAACGAGCTAGCGGACAGGATGGGACTCTGATAGACCCAGATAAGGACATTCATCCGTCAATCATTATATGGTGACTAGATAGATTTTCTTCCCATGTCCGGCAGCAGCAGTACGGGAGCGCGCAAATGATCAAGAATCCTCATAAAAAACTTGGATTTTTGAAATTATAAAAGAGCCAGATAAGAAGATTGAGAGGCGGCAGGTCCCTCTGCCGCCATTGTTTTCACTTGACGGGCTCCCACTTCGCGAGCTCGTTGACCTTCGAGAGCGTGGATCCCCTCTTGATCTCCTCGCGGACGCGGTTCTCGTTCTCGTGTATGTGTACCGCGCGGTTGGCGACCTCCACGGCGACCTCCTTGGGCACGACGATCAGTCCGCTCTCGTCGCCGATGATCCAATCTCCGGTCCTGACGGGCTGGCCGCCGATCTTGATCTCGATGCCGATCCCTCCGTATCCCTTGGGCTCGCCGGCGCAGGGCGCGACGCTCCTGGAGAATGCGGGGAATCCCATGGCCTTGATGTCGTCCAGGTCCCTTATCGCTCCGTCGATGACCACGCCGTTGCATCCCTGCATGCGCGCGGACCACGACGCCAGCTCTCCCCATACCGCCACGGGTGCTCCGCCGACGTCGATGACGATCACATCTCCCTTCTTCGCCATGTCGGTGGCCTCCACGGGCTTGGCCCAGTCTCCGTTGGTGGTCTGTACCGTCAACGCGCGTCCGACCATCCTCTCCCCCGACTTGATGTGCGGGGTGAGCCCGAAGACCACTCCCTGCTTGTGGTATGCGTCGGAGATGTTGCATGTGGACACCTGCGAGAATGCCTCGAACAGTTCGCTCTCGCCGTACTTCTTGGCGAGGGTGAGCGTGATCTCCTTGCCGAGCATGGAGTTCTTGACGTTCCTTGCCGCTTCCACGACGTTCCCTGTCTTGTATATGCCTCCGCCCACGATGACGATGGACGCACCAGCAGCTACATAGTCGCCGGCGTTCTCCGCCGTGATCCCTCCGGCCACGGCGATGGGGATGCTGAGCTCCTGCGCCAGCGTCTTGAGTATCTCGATCGGGGGCTCCTCGCCCTTCATCTGCTCGTCGATGCCCATGTGCAGGCAGATGTAGGATACTCCCATCCTCTCCGCCTCCTTGGCCCTCGCGACCTTGTCGGGGACGTTGATGAGATCGAGCATGACCTCGGCGCCGTACTTCCTGGCGGTCATGACCCCCTCGGTGATGGTACCGTCGTCGGCAAGCCCGAGGATGGTGATGATGTCCGCCCCGGCCTTGGCCATAATCTCCACCTCGAATCCGCCGACGTCCATGGTCTTGGTGTCGGCAATGATCTTCCTGTTCGGGAACTCCTTCCTGAGGGCACGTATCGCCTCGGCGCCCTCGCTCTTGATGAGGGGCGTGCCGACCTCGATCCAATCCGCTCCGCCCTCCACCGACTCCTTGGCGATACCCATCGCCCTCTTCAGCTGGTGGAGGTCCAACGCTATCTGCAATGCAGGCCACATGGTTCGGGCCATGTCCTTAGACATAAAAGGGATTTGCCATTCGTCGAACGTCGACCAAGTGCGCCCGCGGGCGTGCAGGTAGCGATAAGAGAACCATATGCAACGACATGTGCCAGCATTGGAAGAAAGCCACTCAGCTCGCCCGTCTATCATCAGCGTTCAGCTCGAAAACGATCATCATCGTGGCGTGTACGCAATCCGAACATCCGATTAAAACGATTGCGCTGTCCGTGACAACAACACTTATACAATATGGCGCGATTGGATGCACATGGCCCTGCTGAAGAGGAAGAGCGGAAAGATCAGAGTCCTGCTGGTGGACGAGAGGAACGATCTGCAGTCGCAGATCGCCGAGTATTTCCTGAAGGAGACGTACGGCGACATCTACGAGGTGCAGAGCGCTGGCCCCACCAACGACTTCATCGACTGCGAGCTGATCTCCGTGATGTACCAGAACGGATACGACATCAGGCGCTGGTCCTCCAAGAAGTTCAGCAGGAAGGACATCATGCAGAAGATCGACTACCTGGTGTTCCTCGAGAAGGCCACATACGACCGTCTGAAGGACGACGTCCCCTGGGAGGGCCCCCAGCTTCTGAAGGACTTCGGCAGGAAGGAGAACTTCGAGTCCGCCACCGACGACAAGGAGCTCTACGACTGCTACGTGAAGCTCATCGAGTCCGTGAGGGATTGGGTCGTCGAGACGTTCAGGGATCCCGAGAAGCTCCCGGAGATGGTGGTCAACACCGTCAAGTGGAAGTGAGCGGGCTCTGTTTCTGCGGGAAACTGCCGTTTTTGCGATTTCAAAGTCGCGGGAAATCCCTAAATTTGAAGTTTTGAAGTTGCGGGAAACTGCCGTTTTTGCGATTTCAAAGTTGCGGGAAACTATTTTTAGGTGCAGTCCCATCTGTTATCATGGCCGATGTCTTCAGGCGCAAGATATACGACAAACTGGTCGACTGGAAAAACGTTTCATCCGGTTCGTCCGCTATGTTGATCGAGGGTGCCAGAAGGGTAGGGAAGACGACCGTGGCGGAGGAGTTCGGCCGCAGGGAATACAAATCATATCTTCTGATCGACTTCGTCACCCCGCTCCCCGGGACTATCGATGTGTTCGAAGCGTACGGACATGATATCGGAATGTTGCTTTCCAATCTGTCCCTCATCTATGGTGTAAAACTTTACGAGCGCAAATCGCTGATAATATTCGACGAGGTACAGAGGTACGTACGTGCACGCGAACTAATCAAATACTTCGTAATGGACGGGAGATACGATTATCTCGAGACCGGTTCACTGATCTCGATAAAGAAGAACGTCAAGGACATTCAGATACCGTCAGAGGAGGAATCGGTCCAGATGAATCCGATGGATTTCGAGGAATGGCTTTGGGCCAACGGTGATCAGGAGACCTACGACGTCATCCGCGATCATTTTACCCGCAGGGCGCCGCTCGGTCAGACAATGCACGGTGCCGTTATGCGCAAATATCGCACCTACATGATCGTCGGGGGGATGCCTGCAGCCGTGGCCGCGTTCGTGAACACTCACGACATCTCCGCCTCGGAGCGCATTAAGCGTCAGATCATCAAGCTGTACCGCGAGGACATGATGAAGATCCCTGACGGTTACGGTGAAAGAGCGCTCGCGGTGTTCGACAGAGTGCCCGAGATGCTTTCGTCGCATAGGAAGGTGTTCAGACCCGGAACGGTGGAACCCGGTACCGTCAGTGACGATTACGTCGAGAGCATCTCATGGCTGTGCGAGGCCAAGGTGGTCAACAAATGCATATCCAACAGCGACCCTTCTCCGGCGATGAACATGACCAACCGCTCGGAATCCATAAAACTGTACATGTTGGACACGGGTCTCCTGATGACCATAGCGTTCGACGTGGGGAATTTAGACGAGTCGGTATTAGTCGATTTCGCGAAATCCAGGATCTCGGTCAACAAAGGTATGCTGTTCGAGAACGCGGTGGCGCAGTCGCTGGTCGCGGCCGGTACGAATCTGTATTTCCACGAGTTCTATATCGACGGTGATGACAAGCACATCTACGAGGTGGATTTCATTCTCGTCAGGGGTCCGAAGATCATACCGGTGGAGGCCAAGTCTTCCCAATCCAACAGGCATACGTCCTTCGACAGGTTCCTGGAGAAGTTCAGGAAGAGGATCGATGAGGCATTCGTCGTCCACACCAAGGATCTCCGCATGGACGGGAAGGTGACCTATGTCCCTGTGTATATGGCACAGATGTTATCCGGAGGCGCGAAGGGCCGCCCTCTTAATTGAAAGTAAGGGTCTCTCGGACAAGGTTTATATAGGACTCCCTCTTAGTCCGTCCCACTTGTAGGAGAGCGAAAGCTCGCACGCACTACGAGGAGGAATTGTATTGGCAGAAAAGTCAACCGTAATGGCTGTGCAGAAGGCACTCGAGGGTGCAAAGAAGCGCAATTTTGTTGAGACGGTTGAGTTGGCCATCAATCTCAAGGACGTGGACCTCTCCGTGCCCAAGAACCGTATCACCGAGGATGTCATCCTCCCGAACGGCCGCGGCAAGGCAGTCCGCATCTGCGTGATTGGTGGTGGCGAACTAGCTTTGAAAGCCAAGGACGTTGCCGATCTCGTGATCACCCCTGAAGAACTTCAGACGATCGCGGATGACAAGAAACAGGCGAAGAAGATCGCGAACAGCACCAACTACTTCATCGCCGAGGCACCCTTGATGGCTGTCGTCGGTAAGAGGCTCGGTACCGTTCTCGGTCCCCGCGGAAAGATGCCCAAGCCCATCCCTCCGGGAGCAGATCCCACTGGAATGGTGGAGTCCCTCCGCAAGACTGTTTCCGTCAGGACGAAAGACAGGATAACCTTCCACGCACCCGTTGGAACCGTTGAGATGCCCGTTGAGCAGATCGCCGAGAACATCGACGCTCTCCTCAAGAGGATCGAGCTCAAGCTCGAGAAGGGAAGGATGAACATCGAGTCATCCTACGTCAAGACCACCATGGGTCCGTCAGAGAGGCTCATCTGAGGAGGTTTCGGACATGGCACACGTCGCAGCTTGGAAGAAGACACTGGTGCAGGAACTCGCCCAGGAGATGATCGACAGCCCCGTCGTCGCAATCGTCGACGTCCACGGAATCGGCGGTCAGCAGATCCAGTCAATGAGGGCCGGTCTCAGGGGACACGCCATCGTCAAGATGGCTAAGAACAACCTCATCCTTCTCGCACTCGAGAAGGCTGCGGAGTCCAAGCCTGAGCTCAAGGGACTCGAGGACAAGGTCTACGGACAGTGTGCGGTCGTCTCGACGGACATCAACCCCTTCAAGCTTTTCAAGAAGCTCGAGTCTACCAAGACGAAGGCTGCCGCGAAGCCCGGGGAGATCGCACCGTTCGACATCGTGGTCCCCAAGGGACCCACCCCGTTCGGACCTGGGCCTATCATCGGTGAACTTCAGAAGATTGGTCTTCCCGCATCCATCGATGGCGGAAAGATCGTAGTTAAGAAGGATACGACACTCGTGAAGGAGGGCGAACCCGTCCCCGCGAACGTCGCCGCAATGCTCCCTAAGCTGGAGATCCTCCCCATGGTCGTAGGAATGGACCTCAGGGCCGCCTATGAAGATGGAGTGATCTACCACAAGGACGTTCTGGACATCCCGGACAACTACTACAGAGACATGTTCGCTACGGCTGCATTCAACGCCCGTGGACTGGCAGTGTCCATCGTGTACCCCACAAAGGATACGATCAACACGCTCATCCAGAAGGCGTTCAGGGAGGCTATGGGCCTTTCCATATCAGCCGCGATACCAACCAAAGAGAACATAGAGATGCTCATCGCAAAGGCAGACTCACAGATGCTTGCCGTTGCGTCGGCTTCCGGATACACGGACGACAGCATCGCTGCGAGGCTTAACGCCGTCGCAGCTGCAGCACCCGCAGCACCCGCAGCAGCCGAGCCCGCGAAAGCGGATGAGCCCGAAGAAGAAGAGCAGGAGGTCAGCGAGGAAGAAGCCGCAGCTGGCCTGAGCGCATTATTCGGATAAGATAGGAGTGAATACAATGCAGTATATCTACAGCGCAATGGTTCTTTACTCAGCAGGCAAGGACATCACCGAGGACGCTATCGCAGCTATCCTTAAGGCCGCAGGAGTAGAGGCAGACGCCGCAAAGATCAAGGCACTCGTCTCCTCGCTTGAGGGAGTTGACATCGCAGAGGCAATCGCCTCCGCATCCGTCATGGCAGCAGCACCCGCAGCAGCCGCAGCTCCCGCAGCAGCCGCATCCGAGGCACCCGCAGCAAAGCCTGAGGAGCCCGAGGAAGAGGCAGTTTCTGAGGAAGAGGCAGCAGCCGGTCTCAGCGCACTTTTCGGATGAACCTTCACGGTCGATCTGTTAAGATACAAACCTTTTACCTTAACCCTTTCTTTTTAAAAAACTAATCAGCATGGCACCCCATGAGGAATGTGCCAGATGTCGGGATCATTCCTTACCGGAACGCTTCTCGGCGAGCTTCCTCGACACGACGTTGGTGAGCACGTTGATCAGCACCACGGCGGCGATGAGGACGATTATCGAGATAATCAGGTCGACGGTGGTGTTGGACGGGACCTTGGACCCGTTGCCGTTGAGGTAGAGCTTCAGCGCCCCGAGCCACGGGATCTCGAAGACCGCCACGGACTTGATCATGTCCTTCTGGACGAGGGTGTTGGGCATTATCCCGGAGGTCTGGTCGAAGCGGGTGTTGGTCGTGCCGTTGTCCCCCTTGGTGAGGTAGCCGACGGTACCCGTCTCGGTGTACTTCGCCAGGTCGTAGAGACAGATGGGCACGTTGACGTCCGCATATCCGACGTCGGTCAGCCAGAAGTACCATCCCGACTTTGTGCTGTCCAGGGTGAGCTCGCAGGTCTCCGCGTTCCAACATGCGGCCTTGCATCCGGATTCCTCGGTGTAGATGCTGCTGTCGGTGACCGTCCACTTGTCGAAACCGTCCAATGACGGAATGTGCCAGACACACGTCGTACCGCTCTTCGACTTCAGTTCTAGCTCTATCATCGCGCGGTGGATGATGTTCTGGTTCGGCTTCTTGTAGACGATCACGTCGCCGTACTCGCCGAAGCTCCTGTAGCCGGATTTGGAGCCTTCAACATACGTGGTAATGTCCTTGGAGTCCGGATCCTTCACCAGGAGCATGTCCCCGGTGTCGATTATCCCGATCTTGGAATCCGAGGAGTGCATCATGCTGCCGGAGTTGATGACGGTGAAGGGCGGGCTGACGCCCGAATAGGCCTTCACGCCTAGGTATCCCCCCAAGAGGAGCACCGCGACCACGGCGAAAACGATGATGAGGTTCCTCGTCTCCTTTTCCACGGACGTCTATCGCAGACCCCTCTAATAAAGCCTTACGGCATTTCCGGAAAAAAACGCGGCCCTCCGGGCGACAACGATATTAACTCCCCATATGCATCACCGTTGCATGAACCGCCCGGACAACGACGAGTACTTCATGGAAATGGCACAGTTGGTATCCACGAGATCCACATGCATCAGGAGGCACGTCGGAGCGGTTTTGGTGAAGGACAAGCGCGTCCTCTCCACCGGGTACAACGGTTCGCCCAAGGGCACCGAGCACTGCGAGGTACTGGGATGCATCCGCGAGCAGATGAAGGTCCCCTCCGGTACGAGGCACGAGCTCTGCAGGGGCGTCCACGCCGAGCAGAACGCTATAATCCAGGCAGCCTATTTCGGCGTGAGTGTGAAGGACTCCACCATCTACACCACCACATACCCCTGCTCGATGTGCGCCAAGATCCTCATCAACGCCGGCATCAAGGAGGTCGTCTATCACGAGGGATACGTCGACGACCTCTCCAAGAAGCTGTTCGCCGAGACCAATATCCTGATCAGGGAGTACACCCCCAAGAAGGATATCCAGCTGTGAGGGCTTTTCCTACCAATTTCTTACCTATAAAGCGACCCGTTCCCTTTAAGTAGGTTCATTGAATACAGGCAAGTACATTAACCAGTCGGAGAGTGTAACTTGGACCGTACTGCCATACTTGATGAGATAAAGGCCGCGGAGAAAAACGCCGCGGACACCGTCGCGAAGGCAGAGTCTGACAAGAAAGCGAAGATCGCCGATGCCAGAAGGATGTCCGTTCAGAAGATTCAGGACGCTGAGAACCAGATGCGCCAGAATTACGAGGACGGTATCTCCAAGGCCAAGGATGATCTTTCTGCTCAGCGTGAGACTCTTCTCAGCGCGGGGAGAAACGAGGCAGCAGACCTTGAATCCAAGGCTGACGCCAAGATCGACGAAGTGAAGAAATTCCTTACAGAAGAGTTCGAGAGGAGCATAGATGTCACTTCCTGAGTCGATGAGTAGAGTTGTGATTGTGGGCAACAAGTCCCGCTTGGATGAGGTCATCGAGGCCATATACAAGCTGGGCGTCGTCCACCTGATCGATTATACCAACGACTCGGATGAGGGTTTCACCATCGGTGCACCCCTGTCCTATTCCTCGGAGGCCTCCGAGAGGCTGCTGAAGATTAGGGCTGCGGAGAAGGACCTCAGCATCAGACCCAAGAAGGTCAAGACGCAGGAGTCCTACTCCGACATTGAGGCTAAGATCTCTTCAGGCGAGGTCGAGAACGTTGAGAGCATCGTTATCGGCGCCGTCGATGAAAGGAACAAGGTCGCTCAGAAGATCACAGAATTAGAAGCGAAGAAAGCGGACCTCGCTGTTCTCTCGAAGCTTCCCCTGAAGCTCGAGGACTACGACGGCTACCAGTCTCTCGCCGTGTTCGTCGGAACCGTAAAGGACGACTGCTCGGCGAAGGTCGCGGCCGTCGCCAACACCGAGGTTTTCGTTTCCGTCGACAAGAAGGAGGTAAGGACCCCCATCGCGGTGTTCGTAGCGAACGCCCAGAAGGAGGAGGTCTCCGCCATCCTTTCCGAGGCCGGATACGTGGAGCTGAACGTCCCCGAGGGGACCGGGATGCCCGCGGACGCCATGAGCCAGACGGAAGCGGATATCGCAGCGAACGAGAAGTCTCTGGAAGAGTGCAACGAGAAGATCGCACAGCTTTCGGAGCAGTACAAGTCATTCATCGCCGCATCCGACGACCTCCTTGCGGACAGAGTCAGGAAGGGAGAGACTCCCCTCAGGATCGCGACGACCGACTACTCCTACGTCATTGACGGCTGGGTGCCCAAAGCGGACCTCCAGAAACTCCAGGACGGCATTCAGGAGCAGTTCGGTGACAGCGTTTTGGTTGATGTGCAGGAAGAGGAGAGGGGAAGGAGCCTCCACGAGGAGGAACACGCCGAGCCCCGCTTCAAGACCGCCCCGACCAAGTACAACAACGGTGTGTACGCGAAGCACTACGAATACCCTGTTTCGCTGATCTCCACACCGAAATACCAGGAAATCGATCCGTCATTCGTCATAAGCATATTCTTCCCCATGTTCTTCGGATTCATGGTCGGAGACCTGGCCTATGCGATACCCTTCATCTGTCTGGGTGCATATGGACTCAGGCACGCGAAGAGCAAGGACTTCAGGGCCATCGCCACAGTCTTCTTCTACGGAGGAATCTGGGCGGCGATCTTCGGGTTCTTCTTCTTCGGAGAGATGCTGGGAATGCACTTCGCCGGAGACTATGACGAGATGACCAACATCACATGGGAGCATCTCCTCGGAGTCAATCTGCCCGATTGGTTCGAGAGCGTAATGGTGTACAACGCGCACCACGGAACCGAGCACTACGGAATCACCAAGATCGGTGCGGCCACTGTCGGGTTCCTCCTTAAGGTGTCGGTCTTCATCGGTATCGTCCACATACTCATCTCCTTCTTCATCGGCTTCCTGAACGTCAACAGGCAGCACAACTTCAAGGAGGCGATGCTCGAGAAGGGAGGATGGATGTTCTCCGTTGTCGGTGTGACGATCCTTTGTTACGCAATGAGCCAGATGCTCTTCAGCCACAAGGACCTGGAGGGTACGCTCCTTTACCTGCTCATCGCAGGAGTCGTAATACTCATAGCGGGAGTGGCGCTTTGTTTCCCCAAGGAGAAGGTGCAGGCGATCCTGGACCTCCCCGGAATCGTAGGAAACATCCTGTCCTACACCCGTCTGGCCGCTATCGGTATGTCAAAAGCCGGTATGGCCCTTGCTTTCAACTACATCGCAATCACCATCCTGGGCGGATCGGGGGTTGTCGGAATCATATTCGGTGCGCTGGTCTTCGTGGTCGGACACCTGATGATCTGGTTCCTGGCAATCATCTCCGCGGGTCTGCACGGACTCAGGTTGCAGTACGTGGAGAGCATGAACAAATTCTTTGTGGGCGGCGGAGTCGAGTACGCCCCGCTCAAAACCACTTCGAAACACCTTGTAAACTCATTAAACAACTCTAATATAGAAAAAACAGAGGCATAAATATGGTTGACACAGTTGGATACGGACTTATCGCAATCGGAGCAGGAATCGCAGTCGGAATCACCGGTCTGGGAGCAGGTCTCGCAGAGAGGGATGTCGGAGCAGCAGCAGTAGGCGCCATCACCGAGGACGTCTCCCTTTTCGGAAAGGCAATGGTTCTCATGGTTCTGCCTGAGACAATCGTCATCTTCGGACTCGTCGTTGCAATCCTCGCAATGGTCATGATAAGCATCCCCACCGCATGATTGGCAGGTGCCGTCAATGGCATTAGACGATGTGAAGCTCGAGATATCCAAATCCGCGGAACAGTCCGCCGCGGCCATCATGGCCGAGGCCGACGCCGAGATCGCCAAGATCATGGCGCAGGCGGATGCGGAGATCTCAGCTATGAAAGAAAAAGAGGACAAGAGACTCGCCGAGTCGGTCAGCAGGCTCCAACGCCAGGAGCTCTCGAGCGCTGAGCTCGAGAGCAAGAAGATCGTGCTCGCCAAGAAGAAGGAGATCCTCAACAAGGCCTTCGCAGAGACCCTCGCGTCGCTCGAGTCCGCTCCCGAGAAGGAGAAGACCGCGATGTACAAGAAGATGGTCGCATCCGCGAAGGGCGTCATCGCGGACCCCAAGGTATACGTACCCGCGGACTCCACGGCGACCGCCAAGGATCTCGGAGTTTCTGAAGTCGTCAAATCGGATAAGATCTCAGCTGGAATCATGCTCGAGAACGCCGACGGTACCCTCATGGTCGACATGCAGTACAAGACCGTGCTGCAGGCCGTATGGGACCGCGAGATGAAGGCGTTGTCCGATATCCTCTTCGGGTGAAGTTATGTTCGGGCGCAGTGGAAAGAAAGGAAACTACGCGTACATCGTGGCAAGGGTCAAGGCCAAGAAGGCCGGCCTGATGAACGACGATGCGTACTCCAAGATGCTCATGATGTCCCTTCCGGAGATCTCCCGCTTCATCAGCGAGAGCGGCTACCAGAAGGAGATCACCGAGCTGACCGGCAAGTACAGCGGCGTAGACCTCATCGAGCACGCCACGTACACAAACATGGCAAGGCTCTACAGGAGCATCCTTGAATCTTCCGAAGGCGACTTGAAAGAGATGATCGTGTCCGATCTCGAGAGATGGGACATCTGGAACCTCAAGGTGATCCTCCGCGGAAGGTCCTTCGGACTGGCCGCTGACGACATCAGGGAGGACCTGGTCCCCGCAGGGGTGCTCGATCTCGAGCACCTCGACAAGCTGATCTCAATGGACAGCGATGATGACATCCTCGCCGCTTACCAGAAGCAGACCGAGGTCACCATCCCCGCCGCAGTGCTTTCCAAGTACAAGGAGGAGAAGAACCTCGCCGTCATAGAGGACTGTCTCGACAAGATCTACTACGAGAAGCTTTTGCTTAGTATCGACCCCTCGTCGAGGCCTAAGCGCCTGTTCCAGGACTTCATCAGGAACGAGATAGATATCACAAATCTCGAAACTATTCTGAAGCTGAAGAAAGAGAACGTCCCCGCGGATGTCATACTCACGTACGTCATCCCCGGAGGAAAGCTCATCGATAAGAAGCTGGCCACACAGCTCGCCAATGCAGAGTCGGTCTCCGCCATGAACGGTGACCTGTCGCAGCTTGAGTTCTATGAGGACATCAAGGATGCGCTCGACGACAGCAAGCCCCTCAGGGAGATCGTCGCGGCGCTCGAGAAGTACCACATGGCCCAGGCAAGCACATTCTCGCACCTGTACCCGCTGTCGGTCATCCCTGTTATCGACTTCATGATCCACAAGGAGAACGAGGTCAACAACATCAGGATAATCGCAAGGGGACTCGAGAGCGGTCTGGACAGAGAGATCATCAAAGGACTTCTGGTGGTGTAAATGGATATCGCAGTTATCGGCAGCGACGAGTTCGTGCTCGGATTCAGGCTTGCGGGCCTGAGGCGCGTGTTCGTTGCTAACAAGGAGAACTATCAGGAAGTCCTCCTGAAGGCGATGGAGGAGCCGGACATCGGTGTCCTCGCGGCCGACGGGAAGGATCTCGATCTGCTCACTCCCCAAGTGAAGACCAGGGTTATGGACTCCATCAGCCCTGTCATCGTTCCTGTGGGACGCGGGGAGACCGACCTTCGTGAGAAGGTGAAGAGAGCTATTGGCGTTGATTTATACAAAGAGGATGAGTAAATGAGTAATGAAGGTGTTATTTACAGAGTCGCAGGACCTGTCGTGACCGCCGTCGGTATCTCCCCCCGTATGTATGATGTCGTACAGGTGGGAAACGAGAAGCTGATGGGAGAGGTCATCAAGATCGTCCGCGACAAGACAATCATCCAGGTTTACGAGAACACGTCCGGTATCAAACCCGGAGAGCCGGTCGTCAACACCGGCCGTCCGCTCGCAGTCGAGCTCGGACCCGGACTGCTCCACTCCGTCTACGACGGAATCCAGAGGCCTCTGAAGGTCCTCAACGAGAAGATGGGAGACTTCATCTCCCGTGGAGTCACCGCACCTGGATTGGACAGAGAAGCGAAATGGGATTTCAAACCGCTGGTTGCCGAGGGCGACGAGGTCGCGCCCGGTCAGATCATCGGAGAGGTCATGGAAGGAACCATGCTCCACAAGATCATGGTGCCCCCCACACTGAGCGGAAAGGTCGAGAAGATCTCGGAGGGTTCGTTCACCGTCGAGGAGACCGTCGCGGTCATCGGCGGACAGGAGGTCACCATGATGCAGAGGTGGCCCGTACGTTCCCCCAGGCCCGTCGCCGAGAAGTACCAGCCTACCGTACCCCTGCAGACCGGACTCCGTGTCCTGGACACGATGTTCCCCCTCGCCAAGGGAGGAGCAGCCGCAATCCCCGGAGGATTCGGAACCGGAAAGACCGTCACGCAGCAGTCGCTGGCCAAGTGGTCCGACGCTGACATCGTGGTCTACATCGGATGCGGAGAGCGCGGAAACGAGATGACCGAGGTCCTAACCGAGTTCCCCGAGCTCGAGGACCCCAAGTCCGGAAACCCGCTGATGAACAGGACCGTTCTGATTGCGAACACGTCCAACATGCCTGTCGCCGCAAGGGAGGCTTCCGTCTACACGGGAATGACCATCGCGGAGTACTACAGGGACATGGGATACAACGTCGCTCTCATGGCGGACTCTACCTCAAGGTGGGCAGAGGCTATGAGGGAGATCTCCTCGAGGCTCGAGGAGATGCCCGGAGAAGAGGGATACCCCGCATACCTCGCCAACAGGCTGTCCGAGTTCTACGAGCGTGCATGCATCGGAAGGGCGCTGTCCGGAAACGACGGATCCATCTCCGTCATCGGAGCGGTCTCTCCTCCCGGAGGAGACATCTCGGAGCCTGTCTCGCAGAACACCCTCCGTATCGTCCGTGTCTTCTGGGCACTCGATACCAAGCTGAGGGAGAGGAGGCACTTCCCGACCATCAACTGGCTTACCTCGTACACACTGTACGACAAGCAGCTGAGGGACTGGTACAACAAGAACGTCGGTGAGGAGTTCCCGCTCCTCAGGGACTGGGCAATGCAGACCCTCCAGAAGGAGGCCGAGCTGCAGGAGATCGTCCAGCTGGTCGGATCGGACGCACTGTCCGACGACAAGAAGATCACCCTCGAGGTCTCGAAGATGATCCGTGAGATCTTCCTCCAGCAGAACGCGTACCACCCCGTCGACATGTACTGCCCGATCAGCAGGCAGTTCGTCATGCTCAAGCTGATCAAGAAGTTCTCCGACCTCGCCGACAAGGCCCTGGCCGCGGGAGCAACCGTGGACAAGATCACCTCGATCCCTGCGAAGCAGAGGTTCCAGAGGGCTAAGTTCGAGGACAACATCGATGACGAGCTCAAGGCCGTCGACGGTGAGTTCGACGAGCAGTTCAAGGCACTGGGGGCATAAATATGGCAGAGAAAGAGTACAAGACAGTCACCCGTATCGAGGGACCTCTCGTCTTCGTAGAGAAGACCGAGCCCATCGGATACGAGGAGCTCGTGAGCGTCAGGCTCTCCGACGGAACCATGAAGAGGGGACAGGTCCTCGATTCTTCCGACGACTTCGTCTGCGTCCAGATCTTCGAGGGAACCTCGGGAATCGACAAGGATGCGACCGTCAAGTTCCTCGGCGAGACGATGAAGATGCCCGTGTCCAAGGACATGATCGGTCGTGTCCTGTCCGGATCCGGACAGCCCCTGGACGGCGGACCCGCCATCACCCCCGAGAAGAAGCTGGACATCAACGGTGCAGCCATCAACCCGTGGGCAAGGGACAGTCCTTCGGACTTCATCCAGACCGGTATCTCCACCATCGACGGAATGAACACCCTGGTCAGGGGACAGAAGCTGCCGATCTTCTCGGCATCGGGTCTGCCCCACAACGAGGTGGCACTCCAGATCGCGAGGCAGGCAAAGGTCCGCGGAACCGATGAGGAGTTCGCCGTGGTGTTCATCGCCATGGGTATCACCAACGAAGAGAAGCACATGTTCATGAAGGAGTTCGAGAGAACCGGCGCACTGAAGTCCGCCGTCGTCTTCCTCAACCTGGCAGACGACCCCGCGGTCGAGCGTATCGCGACGCCCCGTCTCGGTCTCACCACCGCCGAATACCTCGCATTCGAGCTTGGTATGCACGTCCTGGTCATCATGACCGACGTCACCAACTACTGCGAGGCGCTCCGTCAGGTCGGAGCGGCGCGTGAGGAGGTCCCCGGAAGGCGCGGTTACCCCGGTTACATGTACTCCAACCTTGCGGAGCTCTACGAGCGTGCCGGACGTATCAAGGGCAAGAAGGGATCCGTCACACAGATCCCGATCCTGTCGATGCCCGGAGACGACATCACCCACCCGATCCCCGATCTCACCGGTTACATCACCGAGGGACAGATCGTCATGTCGAGGGAACTCCACAGGAACGGTATCTACCCGCCGATCAACGTATCCGCTTCGCTCTCCCGTCTGATGGGAGGAGGAACCGGAGCCGGCAAGACCCGTGAGGACCACAAGGGAGTCTCGGACCAGCTCTTCGCCGCATACGCAGAGGGTAAGGACCTCCGCGGTCTGGTCGCAATCGTCGGAAAGGAATCCCTCTCCGCCAAGGACCAGAAGCTCCTCGAGTTCGCGGACATCTTTGAGGACAGGTTCGTCCGTCAGGGAATCGACGAGGACCGTTCGATCGAGGGAACCCTCGACCTCGCATGGGACCTCTTCAAGTCTCTCGACCTCGACCAGATCACAAGGATCGACCGTAAGTACATAGAGAAATACCTCAAGGCGTGAGAACGATGTCGGCACAAGATGTCACTCCAACCCGTTCGGTCCTCCTGGACGTCAAGAAGAGGATCAAGCTGTCCAAGTCCGGACACAAGATCATGAAGATGAAGAGGGACGGCCTCATCATCGAGTTCTTCGAGGTCATGGAGAAGGCCAAGGCGATGCGCAGCTCCGTTGTCTCCGATTACGAGCAGGCAATGGAGAAGATCACCATCGCCAGGGCCGTTGAGGGTGAGATCGCTGTGAAGAGCGCTGCCTACGCCATAAAGAACGAACCCAAGGTCACCGTCGGCTCCAAATCCATCATGGGAATGATGGTTCCCAAGGTGGACGCCGACATGACCAAGAGCGACATCCTGAACAAGGGATACGGCGTAATCGCCACATCGGCATACATCGAGGAGGCCTCCAAGGCCTTCGAGAAGCTGCTGGTGACCCTTGTCAGGGCCGCTGAGGTAGAGACCACGATGAAGAAGCTTCTCGACGAGATCGAGAGGACCAAGAGGAGAGTCAACGCTCTCGAGTTCAAGGTCCTCCCCGAGCTCGAGGATACCGAGAAGTTCATCAAGTTCCGTCTCGAGGAGATGGACCGTGAGAACACGATCCGTCTCAAATTCCTCAAGGGAAAGGGCGAGGCAGAGTAAGGATGTGGATCGAGGACAAGTTCCTTGAAGTAAGGAATGATCCGAAGAAGCTGGCGCGTGCCTTCAAGATCGGATGGATCATAGCCTACTCCATGCTGCTCCTCGGCGCGTTCCTCATCATCTGGGCATTTCTCCTGTGAGAACCCCAAACCACTTAAAACAACCCCCTTATTTTTTTCTAATCTCAAATGAGCCAGACACGGGATTCCGTGTCGATGTTGGATTACGATGAATCATATTCCATCGTCGATGGTGAAGCATGATTCACTGTCAGACTGCGTCCTCAGTCCATGAACGACTTCATGGTGACCCTTCCGGTGCCCAGATTGACTATGGGCATTATCCCGGGGTCGGGGTTGAAGTTGTGCATCTTCTGGTATTCCGTCTGCGTCTGCCAGGTGGAGGCGTTGATCAGCTTCACGCCCTTGTAGTCCTCGTATCCGGCTCCGTGCACGTGTCCGGAGACGAAGATGTCCGGGACCGTATCCATGACAAGATAATCCTTCTTCTCGGGCGCAAGGGCGGTCTTCTGGCCGTACATGGGGGCGAGATGCCTCATGGTGACCATCTGCTCCATCACCTGCACCGGATGGTCGTAGGTGAGCTGCTGAACGCCCGAGACCCAGTCGTCTATGCTCCTGCCGTGGTAGGTGAGGATCTTCCTTCCCTCCGCCTCCACGTAGACGGGATTGCCGCACATGATGATGTTGGAGTCGAAGGTCTTGGTGTAGATCTTGTTCAGAGCGGGCTGGGGCTCCGCGGGCCTGCAGGCGTCGTGGTTACCGGGATGGACGACCATCTTGATGTGGTCCGGTATGTCCTTCAGGTACTCCGCCAGGGCGTCGTACTGCTTGTAGATGTCCAGGATCGTCAGTTCCTTCTCCTGGTCGGGGAATATCCCGATTCCGTCGACGACGTCGCCGGGGAAGATGATGTAGTTGAGGTTGATGGTCTCCGAGTTCTCCTTGAGCCACTGGATCATCTTGTGCCAGTTCTTGTCGAGGAATGTCGTACTGCCGACATGGACATCCGACAGGAACGCCACGCATGAGCTGCTGTCTGAGGGCTGCCACCTGTTGTTGGCGGGCACGTCGGGGAACACGATCTCGGTGGCGTTGATGGAGCCTCTGCGCCTCTTACTGGGCTCCGCCCTGCGGGGCCTTCCCACGACACCTATCACCTGGTCCTCTACAAGGATCGCGCTCGACCAGGGGTTGTCCGAGGGGATGTAGACGCTGCACTTCCCTCCGAGGTCGTCCTCTATGTCGAGCATCACTGATTTGTTGTCCAGCACCCTCTTGGATGAGATCATCCCGACGACCCTGACCTCGTCCCTTCCGGAATCCACCGCCTTGGCGATGGGCATCGAAAGTCCGAATCCCTTCCTGCGTTCGATGATCTTCTTCATCTGGGTGTACCTGCTCTGGAAGAACCTCAGGATGTCCTCTATCGTCCCCTCGCAGGTGGAGTTGCCGGTGATGTCCGTGTCTGGCACTATGTGGAGGTCGGAGTAGAACTTGTTGGCGGGCTTGATCTCCTTCGGTGCCTCGAATATCTTCATATCGCCGGAGACGCAGTTGAGGACGTCCTGCTTGGTCACCAGCATGGTGTTCTTGGTGAGGCTCTTCAGTACGATCTCGGTGAACGCCACGGGCTCGCTGTTGGACATGATGAGCTCGAGCGCCTCCGGCGAGAGGAGCATGTTCCTCCTCGCGGCCTCCGTCAGAACCTCCTGTTTGGACATCACCGATAAGTAGTCGGCATCGACTTTAAATGTTATCGTCTGACGTGGGAAGCACCTCAATTTTTCGGCGCGGCGGCAAAGCCGCCATCCATGACACTCTGCAGAAAAAAAAACGGATGCTGGTGTCAATCAACATATCCCGGTGGGATTTTTGTCGCCGGCCGGCTACACCGGCCATTCTTTTCCCCCGTCGTCCGCCGTGGTAACCTAAAATATCCGAAAGAAGATTCGCTGGCCATAGGAAGGTATGCACCGATGTTCGGACGCAAGAAGACAGCCAACGTATCCGTAAAATCACTGAAGGAAGCAGCCATCAAATCGATCAAGGAATGCTTCGACAAGAACGGATGGAAATATGAGTTCGATGCGGAAGGAGGCAAGTTCGCCAGCGGATTCATGGGTGACGACCTTCCGATAAGCGTCGCCATTATCGTCAGTGACATCTCGATGCACATAGTCTGTCTTCTCGATTTCAGAGCCGTCCCTGAAAAGTATGCCGACGTGGTCTGGAACCTCAACGAGATCAACAGAAAGCTGTCCATTGGGATGTTCAGCCTGGATCCCGAGGATGGATACATCTCCTTCACGTACGGCCACTTCTTCCCCAACTATCCCCCGGTCCCCGAATTCGTCGAGGCATTGGTGCAGGCGATAGTGAAGATCGTGGATCAGAACGACGGCAACCTGAAGAAGATCGCAGAGGTCTCCGGCAACAGGGCTGGGGACTACAATATGATGTACAATTAAGGTGTGCGACAATTCCAATCCCTGTCTAGCGGACGGCGAAGCCGGCCGCCTGGGCAGAGTTCACAGCCTTTCCTTTTCAGCCATATCCCATCCCTCCATCGCCTTCGACAAATCTTTTTATCCGACAGCGGTTATCGAATACCATGAGCAAATCATACGATGCATACATGAAACTCGACAAGAGCAAGTACGCAGGGGAGTTCGTCGGCATGTGCGAAGGCGAGGTGGTTGCTCATTCTACTTCTCTGGAAGAGGTTTATCGTGCTACCAAGGAGGCATGCGGCCCCACCAGGGTCCCTTTCATTGCTCAGGTGCTGACCGCCGACTGTATGCTGCTGTGATTCCCATGTCGATGACGTTCAGATACATCGATACGGCAAATCCCGACGGTTCCACTTACAAGCGTCCCGCAATTCCTGTTCGTTTTGTCAACGGGGACGAGGTAGCCGAGATCCCGTCGCTTGTCGACAGCGGGGCCGATATGAGTTCCATCGACTACAGATGGGCGGATCTGTTGAAACTCGACACCTCAGGGAAGAGGACGAGATCGTACGGCGTAACAGGATCGGTCGAGACCGTCATCAGTCACGTGGATCTGGAAATCTACAAGGGGCATGAGCATTACAGTCTGAATATACCGATCAGGGTGCTGTTCGTCAAGGGGACCGACCCTTATACCCCCACGCTGTTAGGTAGGAAAGGTTTCTTCGACAGGTTCAGGATCACGATTGACGAGCTTGGACAGAAAGTGATACTCAAATCGAATGAAGTGTCGGCCTGATTGTCTTACTTCGAACAAAGGGGCGCAAGGTGCACAGCGGTCCGTACTCTCGTTTCACAACTGTGATACGGTCGCGGACATGTGCGGTTTGTGGCCAGTGATGCGCGTACGGAATATTTGTGGTTATCCTATGTGGCAATCGGCGGCGTGGCCGTGCTGGCACTTGCCGGTGTCGCCATCCTTCTCATCAGAAGACGCTGACAAACCCCTTCCCCTTCCAAACCCCTTCAACACCCCTTTTTCTCCGACCTCTCCCCTACCATTAAATCCTAAACAATCCCATAATTCACACGCAGAAACGACGGAAGATCCTCCAAGGATGTGAGCACACATGCGTAAAGGAAATGCCGTCGGCGACGAGATCCACATCGCCACATACAACAGCAAGAACCGCACCGTGTCCGATGAGCACCTGTCCGAGATCTTCTCGGCGCCGGGAGATACGGCCATAGCGATGCGATGGCTGTTTTACCATCGCTAAACTACCGTCCTCCATCACAACCTTTTTTATATCCCTTATATCTAGTCCCCTTCGCTCTTCAGAGCCAATGAATGATGAGGGCTCCTTTCGGGAGCCTGAAAGAGGTAATTGAAATGTCAGTATTCGTTAAATTCGATACACCCAAAGAGCTGTCGGACAAAGCCTACACCCTCGCAGAGCTTGCAAGGGACGGCGGAAAGATCAAGAAGGGAACCAACGAGGTCACCAAAGCCATCGAGCGCGGCGATGCAGCCATCGTCATCATGGCCACCGACGTCGAGCCCCCGGAGATCCTCGCACACATCCCCGCACTCTGCGACGAGAAGAACGTCCCCTACGTGTACGTTCCCAGCAAGGCGGAGCTCGGAAACTCCATCGGACTCGAGAAGCCCACCGCATCCGTCGCGATCACCGACGTCGGCAAGGGAAAGGCAGTCTGTGACGAGATCGCAGCCGCAGTGAAAGCACTCAAGAACTGATCGGGTGATCTGAATGGTAGACGCAGACAGTATCCCGTCCGAGGTCGTCGAGATCATCGGCCGTACGGGAATGACCGGCGAGGCCACCCAGGTCAAGGTCCGTGTTCTTGAGGGACGCGACAAGGGAAGGATCATCACCAGGAACATCATGGGGCCCGTCAGGATGGGCGACATCCTCATGCTCCGTGAGACCTCGAGAGAGGCAAGGAAGCTCGGAATGAGGTGATTCCCATGGCAGAGAAGAGAGTTTGCTCATTCTGCGGCGCCGAGATCGAGCCCGGCACCGGAAAGATGTTCGTGAAGAAGGACGGCACCGTCCTCAACTTCTGCACCAACAAGTGCTACAAGAACATGATCGAGCTCAAGAGGGTCCCCAGGACCACCGCTTGGACCGAGAAGTTCGCCGTTGAGAAAGAGGCACGCCTCAAGGCAGCCGAGAAGAAGGAATGATCATGGAGAGAACCTACCTCATGGTCAAGCCCGACGGGGTCCAGAGGGGACTCTGCGGGGAGATCGTGTCCCGCTTCGAGAAGAAGGGACTGAAGCTCATCGCTATGAAGCTGATGATCATCCCCAAGGATGTTGCCGAGAACCACTACGGCGAACACAAGGGAAAGAAGTTCTACGATTCCCTCATCTCCTACATCACGTCCGGCCCCGTGCTGGCCATGGTCTGGGAGGGAGAGAACGCCGTCTCCATCTGCAGGAACATGATGGGAAAGACCAACCCCGCCGAGTCCGCACCCGGAACCATCAGGGGCGACTACGGAATGGTCACCGGTCTCAACATCATCCACGGATCCGACTCCGTCGAGTCCGCAGAGAGGGAGATCAAGATCTTCTTCAAGCCCGAGGAGCTCGTCTCCTACGACAGGACCGCCGACAGGTGGACCTACGAATAAACCCTTTATCTCTTAACTGAGATTCCCAAAGGAGAGGTGTCCATATGGCCATAAGGCAGCCGGTAGTCAGCGTACTGGGTCATGTCGACCACGGAAAGACGAAACTCCTCGACCGCATCAGGGGTACATCGGTGCAGGCTCGCGAGGCCGGCGCCATCACCCAGCACATCGGTGCCACCGAGGTGCCCATAGACCACATCTACAAGGTCTGCGGGAATCTGATCGGTAAGAAGAAATTCGACGTGCCCGGGCTGCTCTTCATAGACACGCCCGGACACCACTCCTTCATCACTTTGAGGGCGAGGGGAGGGTCCCTCGCCGATATCGCCGTTCTTGTCATAGACATAAGGGAGGGGCTGATGCCCCAGACCATCGAGTCGATCAAGATTCTGAGACAGTACAAGACGCCGTTCATCATCGCTCTCAATAAGATAGACACAATCCAGGGATGGTCGTGCGAGGAAGGAAGGGCCTTCGTGCTGTCGGAGAGGACGCAGCAGGAGCACACCATCGCGGCGTTCAACGAGAAATTATATTCAATAATCGGAGACCTCTCCAACGAGGGCATCTACGCGGACAGGTACGACAGGATCGAGGACTTCACCAAGACCGTCGCATTGGTCCCCATCTCCGCCAAGGAGGGAGAGGGTATCCCCGATCTCCTTCTGATGCTCATAGGTCTGGCACAGAGGTTCCTGGAGCAGCAGCTCAAGCAGGAGGAGGGGCCTGGAAGGGGTACCATCCTCGAGATAAAGGAGGAGAAGGGTCTCGGTAAGACACTGGACATGATCCTCTACTCCGGAGTCCTCAAGCAGGGCGACACCGTAGCGTTGGGGACGAGGGGGGCACCCGTTATCACCAAGATCAAGGCCATCCTCAAGCCCAAGCCCCTGGATGAGATCATGGATCCCCGTGACAGGTTCGACCGCGTCAAGGAGCTCCACGCCGCCGCTGGTATCAAATTATCATGCCAGAATATGGAAGGCGTCATCGCGGGAGCGCCTCTGCGCGTCGTCAAGAACGAGAAGGACCCCGCCATCAGCGAGATGACCGAGGAGTCCTCCGTGAAGATCGAGCTCCAGGACACCGGCGTCATGATCAAGGCGGACGCCATCGGTTCGCTGGAAGCGCTGGCATTCGAGGCCAAGGCCGCCGAGATCCCCATCAGGAAGTACGGCATGGGCGAACTCACCAGGCGTGACGTAGTCGAGATCGCAGCTACCCACGGCGACCAGATTAACAAGATAATCCTGGCCTTCGGGATCAACATCTCCAAGGATGCCGAGGCCGAGCTGGAGAACCACCCCGAGGTCAGGGTGTTCTCCAACGATGTTGTTTACAGATTGATAGAGGAGTACCAGGAATGGCTGGACGGCACCAAGAAACAGACGGATGCCGACAAGAGGGCGGAGTTCCCCTTCCCGGCCAAGTTCAAGATCATACCCAACTGCGTCTTCCGCGCCAGCAAGCCCGCCATCGTAGGAATCAGGGTATTGGCGGGACGCGTCCGTGCGAATCTTAAAGTCTTGGATGAGAACGGACGCCAGATCGGTAAGATACGCAGTCTCCGCGACGGAGAGGACGTTGTCAAGGAGGCCAACCAGGGCGACGAGGTCGCCTGCGCCATAGACGACGTCACCATCGGCCGCCAGGCCAAGGAGGACGATATCCTCTACATCGATATTCTGGAATCATCGGTGAAGGAGTTCCAGAAGCTGGAGCTCACCGAGGACGAGAAGATGGCCCTTCAGGAGACCATCGAGATCAAGAGGAAGGAAGACAAGTTCTGGGGGATGTGAATGCCGGACGACATCGACGTCTACGATCCCCACAACATGATCCGCGAGACCTCGCTGATGGTCGGCGATCTGGAGAGGTCCCTCAAGCAGGACCTGCGCCTCCCTCAGATGGAGTTCGACAGGATCGTCATCTCGGGAATGGGCGGTTCCGCCATAGGCGGGGACATCGTCGCCGATTCCCTGTATCCGGTGTCCAAGGTACCGGTCACCGTCATACGCTTCCCCGAGCTGCCCGGATGGATCAATGATAAAACACTGATGATCATTAGCAGCTACTCCGGGAACACCATGGAGACCCTATCCGCGTACGATCTGGCACTTGAGAGGGGATGCCCCATCGTCGCCATCACCTCGGGCGGGAAGCTCATGGAGAAGTGCATGGAGCACAACAATCCCGTCGTCACCGTCAAGGAGGGCATCCAGCCCCGCAACGCCGTCGGATATACCATCGGATACCTTGTTAACGTGATCGCATCCGTCGGCGGCCCCGACATCAGGCAGGAGTGCCTGAAATCCATCCCCGCGCTCAACAAGTACATGGAGGACCTCGTCCCTATAGACGGCCTCCCCAGGAACATCGCGCTGGAGCTGTACGGCCATCTCCCCGTCATCTATTCCATACCGGAGATGTACGCCATCGCGTCCAGATGGAGGGCGCAGTTCAACGAGAATGCGAAGATCGTGGCATTCGACGGCCACCTTCCGGATACCAACCACAACGACATCCTCGGATTGATCAACGACGGCGGGAAGAAGGTGAAACCCATCCTTCTCACGGACAGGAACCAGTCCAAGATGATGAAGGACATCGTCAACAACATCATCAACACGCTGAAGGAGAGGGGGCTATCGCCTTACGTGATCACCATCTCGGGTAAGAACTCCTTCGAGAGGACCTTCAAGACCATGCTCCTCGGTGATTTCATCTCTTTGCATTTAGCGTTCTTCCAGTCCATAGACCCCTCGGATGTTTCAGCGATCAAGACCCTGAAGGTCTCGCTGGCGAAGAAGCTCCTGAAGAGGAAGAAGAGGAAGTAAACGCCTTTTACAAAGGTTTTAGTGACCGTATTTGTGAAAAAATCACAAATTTGAATCCTAAAACATCCTTTTGACAGTTTTTAATCAGCAATCCGTGAGGATGAGTGAGCACGCTTCCTCAATCTCATCCTTCAATGCCGGCCTGATGTCAAGGGCCTTCTTCATCACTGCGATACTGTTCCTGGAGGGATTGTTTTCCTTCACCAGCATCACTGTGGTATAGGCCTCGAGATAGTCTGTGCCTCTTTTTATGATTCCCGAAAGGGCTGTGAGGGCCTCTTCTGGAATAACCGTACGGAGGTTCGAAAGAATCATCCTCTCACAGTCATCGGTCAGTTCTGTCGAGTAAGGGCCGCGGATGTACAATCCGTATGTGTAGTACGGGCCGTATCCCCATCTGTTGAGGATGTAGCATCCTTTCTGCATGATGAGGCGGTCATTGTAATCATGCCAATCTATGGTCCGACCTAGGGCCTTGTTAACGGCTGCGATGAGTGTACTCGGATCGCGGTCCATCTGGTGTATCCACATCCGTCGACACGTAAAACCGTTGTTGTACTTTTTGTTCCTGTATACATGGACGATAAAACACTGGGACATCTTTTTAGGAGTCGATATCTTTATAAACAATCCAAAGATAACCATGCCCTACAGGTGTTCAAATGGTAGAATTCAAAGCCATTATCAACGATGTGAAGACCGGTAAATCCTACAACGTTACCGTCTCGGGCCACCACGCGAACTCTCTGATCGGTAAAAACGTCGGAGAGATCATCGATGGTATCTTTGTCGGTCTCCCCGGTTACAAGCTTAAGATCACCGGCGGTTCCGACGGAAACGGAACCCCCATGAGGAAGGACCTCCCCGGAAACAAGAGGCGCGGTCTCCTTCTCTCCGAGGGACTCGGATTCCACGAGAAGTACCCCGGCCAGAGGAGAAGGGTCGCGATCCGCGGTTCCGCGATCTCGTCCGAGATCGTCCAGATCAACATGGCGGTCTCCGAGTACGGACCCAAGTCGATCGAAGACACCATGGCCGAGGCCAAGTCGGAGTAAATCCGATGAAGGTGCCTAAGCAGCCCGAGATAAACATCGGGATGATAGGTCACGTCGACCACGGAAAGACCACGCTCACAAGGGCGCTCAGCGGAGAGTGGGCGGACCGCCACTCCGAAGAGGTGAAGAGAGGAATCTCCATCCGTCTCGGATACGCGGACGTCGCGTTCTACAAGTGCCCCAACTGCGAGGGCGCGGCCGCCTACAGCACTTCGAAGAAGTGCCCCAACTGCGGCAGCGAGACCGAGTTCCTCAGGGCCGTCTCATTCGTGGACGCCCCGGGACACGAGACCCTCATGGCCACCATGCTCTCCGGAGCGGCACTGATGGACGGAGCCATCCTTTTGGTGGCCGCCAACGAGAAGTGCCCCCAGCCCCAGACCAAGGAGCACTTGATGGCGCTGGAGATCATCGGCATCGAGAAGATCATCATCGTGCAGAACAAGATCGACATCGTCACCAGGGAGCAGGCCGTCGAGAACTACAAGCAGATCAAGGAGTTCGTCAAGGGAACGATAGCGGAGAACGCTCCCATCGTCCCCATCTCGGCCAACAGCGGCGTCAACATCGACAAGCTGATCGAGACCATACAGACGTACATCGTCGACAGCGTCGAGAAGGACAGGGATTCCCCCGCCCTCATGCATGTGGCGAGGTCGTTCGACATCAACTCCCCCGGAACGGTCCCCAAGGACCTGAAGGGAGGTGTCCTCGGAGGTTCCCTGATACAGGGTACCCTGAAGGTCGGGGATGACATAGTCATCGTCCCCGGTCTGAAGACCGAGGTCGGAGGGAAGGTCTCCTGGCAGGACATAAAGACCAAGGTGGTCTCGCTCTTTGCCGGAAGCAAGAGCGTCAAGTCCGTGGGTCCCGGAGGACTCATCTCCATAGGTACCTCGCTCGACCCCGCGATCACGAAATCCGACGGACTCACCGGAAGGATGGTCGGCATTGCCGGAAGCCTTCCGCAGGTCGTCCACGACTTCACCATGACCACCGTCCTCCTGGACCGCGTGGTCGGATCCGCAGCGGACCTCGAGGTCGAGGAGATCAAGTCCAACGAGCCCCTCATGCTGAGCATCGGTACCGCGACAACCGTCGGTATCGTCAAGAACGGCAAGGGCGGCAAGATACAGGTCGTCCTCAAGATACCGGTATGCGTGGTCAAGGGACAGAGGGTCGCCATCTCCAGAAGGATCTCCAACAAGTGGAGACTCATCGGATACGGCATCGTCGAGTGACCATGCAGACCGTGGTCCTGGATACAAACGCCTTACTCATGCCTTTTGAGCTGCGTATCAATCTCGATTACGCGGTGCAGGAGGTGCTCGGGGACGTCCGTTTCGTCGTCCCCAGCCCTCTGATAGGGGAACTGAAGCATCTCGATCACAAGTACGCCAACGCCGCCCTCCAGCTGGCGAGGAAGTACGAGATAATACAGACCGAGGCCCACGGGGATTCCTCGGTCATAGAGCTTGCGTTGAGACTCAACGCCTACGCCCTCACCAACGACAAGGGGCTGAGGCAGAGGCTCAGGAAGGCCGGCGTCCCTTTGATCTATCTGAGGTCCGGGACCCATCTGATCGTCGAGGGAAGACCTCTCAGATGATGTTCTGATCATATTATCCATCCAATACGGACGAATATTCTTTTATCAAATAAATGGATAATATATTAGCAAAAATCCCCTAAATAGTTATAAATAGATAATATATTATCCATAACTATGAAAAAATACCTTGAGCTCAGCGACCTGTTCGGAGAGAGATCCCTGGATGAGAGGATGAAGGAACTGGCCGATAGGCTCAGGGCATACCGCAAGAAGGCAGGGTACAGCCAGCTGGAGATGGCGGACAGGAGCGGGGTCACCTATGCTTCGCTCAAACGCTTCGAGCGCACGGGAAAGATTTCCATCGAGGGACTGTGGCTCCTCGCCATCGCATTGGGCTGCGATGATCAGCTCGACCGTCTGTTCTCCAGGCCGATGCTCACCGCCGATGATGTGAGGAACGGGTGATCGCATGAATCTCCGTGTGATGATGGACGGAAGGGAAGTAGGACGTCTCAGCAGGGATGCTGGCACATGTTACTTTGCCTACAGCAGGGAGTGGTTGGAATCAGGTTTCCCAATATCTCCCCGCTCACTGCCGCTGGAGGATCGTCTGTTCAGCGGGAGGGATGACAGGTTCGAGGGCCTTCACGGGGTATTTGCCGATTCTATGCCCGGAGGATGGGGCATGTTCACCGTCATCAGAGCATTGAGGAAGAGAGGAATCGATTACACCTCCCTGGATCCGTTGGATAAATTGACATACATAGATGCGAACGGACTCGGCGCATTGTATTACGAACCAGCATCCGACAGTATCCGCGGAGCACTGCCGGAGAGGGATCTGGATGCCATCTACGAGGACTGCATGGCCATAAGGGATGAGGGCACGGCCGATCTGGACGACATATTCATGCGCGCCGGTTCCACCGGAGGCGCCAGACCGAAGGTCAATATGGAGATCGACGGAACGCAATGGATAGTGAAGTTCCGCGAGCGCAACGATCCGGAATGGATGGGCAGGATGGAGTACGAGTACAATCTGGCCGCCAGGGAATGCGGTATCGACGTGCCTGAGTGCAGACTCATGGATTCGAAGCTGTGTGAGGGGTACTTCGCATCGAAGAGGTTCGACAGGGTCGGGGACAGGAGGATCCACATGCTCTCCCTCGGAGGGCTGCTGGAGGTACCGAACGACATGCCCCTGCTGGATCACGTCTCGTTCCTCCAGGCGACGATGTTCGTGACCAATTCAGTATCGGAGACCTTAAAGGCGTTCCGCCTGTCGTGTTTCAACGTGTTCGCGAAGAATTTCGACGACCATTCGAAGAACTTTGCATACCTGTATCTCCCGGAGAAAGGGGGATACGTGCTGTCGCCCGCCTTCGACCTCACCCGCACTCCCGGAATGGGCGAGCACCATATGACATGCATGGGCAACCCCCTTCCTGGAAGGAAGGAACTGTCGGAGCTTGCCGACATCATGCGCATCCCCAAGAACAGGGCCGAGGGAATAATCACGGATACCGAGGAGACGGTGTCGGAGCTTCTCAGGGAATGGATCCAGAATTGAGATAAAGGGTTTCAGACCCACTGTGCCAGATCGTCCGGCACAGTGGTCAGGGGCATCACTCGATGACCTCTGCCGTCTTGATGACGATGTCGTTGATCGGCTTGTCGTTCCTTCCGGTCTTGGTGGTGGAGATCTTGTCGACGACCTTCATGGACTCCTCGTCCGCGACCTCTCCGAACACGGGGTGGGCGTAGGGGGTACTCCTGTTGTCCCAATCCAGGTACTCGTTGTTGACGACGTTGATGAAGAACTGGCTGCCTCCGGTGTTGGGTCCGGCGTTCGCCATGGAGATGGTCCCCCTGACGTTGCTGTGTCCCTTGACGAACTCGTCCTTGATGGTGTATCCGGGTCCTCCGGTCCCGTTGCCCCTGGGGTCGCCTCCCTGGATCATGAAATCGGCGATTACCCTGTGGAAGATGATGCCGTTGTAGAATCCCTTCTTGGCAAGTTCGATGAAGTTGCCTGCGGTGATGGGCATGTCGTCGTACATCTTCAGAGCGATGTCGCCCTCGGTGGTGTGGAGAATGACTGTGGTCATGGTGACGGACAAAGCGTAACGACGTTTTAAGCGTACCGATTCATCCGTACATGTTGTCGTTCGATTTCTCGCCCTTCTCCTCCATCTCGTGCAGGAGGCGTGCATACTCCCTGCCGATGGCCCTGAGAGCCCTTCCGCCGTAGATCACGGCGATTATGCAAAGTGCCAGCAGTACCATCATGAGTATGAGGACGTTGGTCTCGTAGCCGGGTATGAACGCCATTATTATGATCAGCACCGCGGCGATCTCGGCCTGGAACATGGGTGAGCGGATCGCCCCCATCTTCTCCAGTTCCTCGGTGATCAGAGTGGCGTAACCGATATCGGTCTTCACGGACGCCCATTCGTTCAGGAGGTTGGCGGGTATGTCGGAATCGTTCATCTCCCTGAACGCCCTCAGGAACATGTACCTGTTCAGCTGCTTCACGGAGTTCCATGACAGCAGGAAAATGGAGGGTATGGAGAGGATGACCATCAGGAGCGTGATGATAATGAGCGCACTGAAGATCATCGAGTCGTCGATCAACATAACGGGCAGTGATACGCCCCATTCCCTTTATAGATATGGGTCGGCTCATTCGGAGGACTGTCCCAGCGTTCCGTCCACGATCGCTTTGTACAGCTTCTCGGTCTTGGCTATCTGGTCGTCCCAGGTGAACGCCCTGCTGACCTTTATGGCGTTCTCCGAGAGCTGTTTTCTGAGGGAATCATCGGTAAGCATCTCGTTGATCCCCTTGGCCAGTCCATCGGAGTCCTTGGGCTTCACGTAGTATCCGGCATCCTTCACGTTCCCGGGAAGGCCGTCCACGTCCGTGCAGACTATCGGTTTGCCGTAGGACAGTGCTTCCAGCGCCGCGAGGCCGTAGGCCTCGTATATGGAGGGCATGACGAAGAACTTGCAGGTGCTCATCAGTCTGAGCTTCTCCTCCTCGCTGACCCATCCCCTCATGTCCACGCGGTCCTGGAGACCGTACTTCCTGACGAGCTTCTCGATCTTCTTGGATTCCGGTCCTTTGCCGCACATCACCAGCTTGTAGTCCACCTGCCTCATCGCCTCGATGAGGTAATCCAGACCCTTCGTCTTCACCATCCTTCCCAGGTTGAGGATGAACTCCCCCTCCTCGTCGGACAGTTCCGGGAAGGTCTCCAGGCAGTTGTCTATGACCGTTATCTTCGAAGGATCGATGCCCCTTCTCACCAGGTCGTCCCTGACGCAGTCGGTGATGGCGACTATGTGGTCGTAAGTGAGCAATTTCTTCTTGTACAGGTTGTCGTTCCTCTCGGACATCCACCCCTGTATGCCGACGCCCTCTCCCCACATGTTGTGGTAGGTGAAGTTCTTCTTCCCCCGGTATCTCGCCATGTCTCCGTCGAAGGACGGCGCCCATCTGTAGTTGTAATTCACGATATCCGGGGATATCCCGTTCAGCTTCTCCAGCACCCCCTTCGTCTTGACGTAAGGGGGGTTGTAGATGTTGATGAACTTCGCCGGAACACGTACGATCCTGTATCCGTACTCCGTCTCCTCCTCTTCTGGGGTATCCGGCAGTCTCGATGTCAGTACGGTGACGTCGTGACCCCTCTTCGCGAAGAGCTTGCTGGTCATGTGCATGCGGTGCTCGATGCCGCCCTGATAGGGATAGAAGAAGGGGTTGGCCTCGACTATCTTCAGGGTCTCCATCTCATTCCCCGCCTGCGTCCTTTATCGTCTTGTTCTCTATGGTGTCATCGTCACCGATGATGGAATCCGTGATGCTGGCACTTATGATGGTGGTCCTGTCTCCGACCACGCTGTTGAATATCTTGGAACCCCTGACCTTGGTCCCGGGCATGATGACCGCCCGTTCCATCTCGCAGTCCGTGATCTCCGCTCCCGCCATGATCACGCAGTCCTTGAGCTTGGAACCGGAGACCTTCGCCCCCTTGCCTATGTACACCGTACCGGACTGTTCCGTGTCCTCGGCATCGTACCTGCGGTTGCTCTGCGACGCAACGGTGAGATTCGCCCTGATGACATCGTTGAGCCTCCCGACGTCCATCCAGATGCCGTCGAAGTTCCATCCCCAGATCCTGTAGCCCTCTGCGGTCTTCTTCGGAACCAAATCTTTAGAGAAGTCGTACATCTGTCCCTTCGGTATGAACCCGATCATCTCCTTGTTGACGATGTACACCCCGGAGTTGATCAGATTGGAGATGACGTCCTCCGGCTTGGGCTTCTCCCTGAATTCCCTTATCCTTCCGGTCTCGTCCGGGCATGCCGTGCCGAACTCCCAGGGGTTGTCCACCGGTGTCAGCGCGAGGGTGATGTCCGCCTTGTTGTCGAGATGCACGTCGATCTCCTTCTTCAGGTCCAGATCGGCGAAGACATCCCCGTTGCATGCGACGAAGACGTCGTCCAGCTTGTCCTCCAGCAGCTTAATGGCGCCGCCGGTGCCCATGGGCTCGTCCTCGAAGGAGTAGAGTATCTTTATCCCCCTGTCCGAGCCGTCTCCGATCGTGTCCACGAACTGCTGCGACTTGTATCCGCATGCCAGGTAGATCTCCTCTATGCCTCCCCTGACCAAGGCGTCGATCAGGTACCCGAGGCACGGTTTGTCAACCACCGGGAGTATGGGCTTGGGGCGGGTGTAGGTCAGGGGCCTGAGCCTGGTCCCCTTCCCGCCGACCATCACCACGGCCTGGCGGACGTTTCTGTACATGGGGGGTTGATTAGCATTTCGCTATAATATAACTAACCCGCGAACGAAAATAGAGATTTCGAGAACCGGGCGTTTTTCCGTCAATGTTGCAGAATGTCTTTGTTAGTACACGCCCATCAAGGTGGGCCGACGTATGGAATGATCTTCACAATCGCTGCATCGACGGCATATCCGTAATTTTATTACGGAATGCCAGATAACTATATATGCCGTAATTAAATTACGGTAATAGTATCATGTTGAAGAAATTCGCAGTCGAGAATTACAGGAACTTCAAGGACAGGATCGAAATCGATTTCGGCGCGGTCCGTAACTATTCCTTCAATGAGCAATGTGTCCGGAACGGAGTCCTCAACAAGGTTATCCTTGTAGGTAAAAATGGCACAGGAAAGACCAATCTGGGTCTTGCGATATTCGACATCACCGCAACCCTTACGGACAACATCGTACAGGGCAGGCAGATAGATCAGGGAAGCTATATCAACGGCTTCTCCAAGAAGAAACAGGCCACATTCGAGTACACCTTCCAAAGAGGCGACGACATTCTCGAGTATACGTATGCGAAGACTGACCCTCACGTCATCGTGCACGAGGAGCTGAAGGTTAACGGCAAACCCATCTTCAACCGTAACGGCATCAACGGCAATTACGAGGGGCTCAGGGACATCGGGGCTGATCAGCTGCGCATGAACATAGGGAACGGCCCTCTGTCCATCCTCCGTTACATCTATGCGAACACTCTGCAGGGAGAGGACTCTCCGATCACGTTCATCGTGAACTTCGCGGAGCACATGCTGTATTTCAAATCCGACATCGATGGGAACGGTTTCATCGGTTTCAAGAGGAACGGTGAGGGGATTTACGATTACATCATAAAGAACAACCTCGTCGAGGATTTCAGAAGGACGCTGAAGGAATGCGCCGACATCGATGCCAAGTTCGGCGTCGTTAAGATGCCCGGTTCTTCCGGGGTTTTCGTTCAGAAGTTCGAGAAGAAGGAACTTCCTTTCGACAATATCGCATCCACAGGGACTCGTGTTTTCGCACTGTTCTACTATTGGTACAAACAGTTCGGGAATGTGAAATTCCTGTATATGGACGAATTCGATGCGTATTACCATTATGAGATGGCCGAGAAGGTCGTAAGGCTCGTGTCCTCGATGGAGGGGTTCCAGACCGTGTTCACTAGCCACAACACCTCCCTTCTCCACAATGATCTCATGAGGCCGGACTGCTGTCTGACGATCGAGAACGGCCAGATACGCTCCTTCGCGGATTCCACCGAACGCGAACTGCGCCAGGGGCACAATCTGGAGAAGATGTATCGCAACGGAGAGTTCGATGAGTAAGAACATACTCTTCGTTGTGGAAGGGGGACGGAGCGAGCCCCGTTTCCTCCACAACCTCATGAGGACATTCCGGTCGGATGTCAGCTACGATGTGTTCACCTATCGGACCAACATCCACAAAATGCTCGAGGGCATGTTCGTCGACGGGGACATCGACCATGACCTGGATTTCCTGACGTATCTCAGATCGGCAAGCAACAACAGGGAAGATTCGGAGATTCTCAACAACAGGTTCTCCGATATCTATCTGGTCTTCGACATGGATCCGCAGGATCCCAAATACGATCCGGAAAAGATATCGAAGGCAGCAGGCTATTTCGGCGATTCAACCGACAACGGGAAATTGTATCTCAACTACCCGATGCTAGAATCATATCGTCACATACCGTCCCTTGAGGACCTCTCCTATCTGGATATCAAAGTTGCTATGGGGGAGATGGGTACGTATAAGGAGAGGGTCCAACGGGAGGGGCTTCCTGAATTGAGCCAGTTATCGAAGATTACGGCGGATGTATGGGTAAGGATCATCGAGCTCAACCTGAGGAAGGCAGGAGTAATGCTAGGATACGGGATGGGTGTGCCCGGGCACGACACATACGTATCGGGATTCGTACAGGAGAGCATATTGGGAAAGCAGCTGGAAAGCATACAGGAAAGCGGTTGCATGTACGTTCTGAACACCAGTCTGTTCAGCGTTGTGGATTACAATCCATCCGAATTTCTGAAGAAGATTTCCGACAGTCGCCTGTCAGTTTCGTGACATCCCTGCTATATTACGCGCACAATCAACAACTACTTTTATAACTGACAACGCCATCTACCGCCCATACCTCCGCGTCAGCGGAGAGGATGGAGTTGAACAAATGGCTATCATGACAATGATGGACTTCCTGACTGTCGCGGTTATCGCATTCGCTATCGTCATGATCCTTGCAGGCCTTTTTGTCGCGTACTTCGGTACTGGAAAGAGCAGATCCGTAGGATGCATCCTGCTCATCGTCGGTATTCTCGTCGGTGGAATCTGGGCATACCTCTGCGGATACAGCGACATTGAGGCCTTCAAGAAGGTGGCGATGTGGGATGTGTTCCTCAGGGCACTCGTCAACCTCATTGGTGTTCTCGTCGGAGCACTCATCGCGGTTGGTATCTTCCTTGTCGCAGTCATGAAGAGCTAAGCGAAAAGCTGGCACTTCCCAAACCCTTTAGAAAAATCCTTTACTTTCTTATGCATTACCGATAAGCATGGTCCTCGTCTGGATTGCCGTCGCCGTCGCACTGATCCTGCTCATACCCTTCGCCTATCAGCGCCTCTACCGCCACAGGTCCCTTACCGCGGGTGTCGTGGAGTTCATCCTCAGGCACCAGGACAAGACCGGCTACAGGCACGACACGGAGGAGACCCTGCGCCGCAAGATCGAGACCAACAACGGCCTCTCCAGATACGAGTTCCCGGAGGGATTCGAGGTCAAGGTCCCCGTCCGCGAGACCGAATGCATGGGCCTCCAGTGCTTCTGGATGAACGAGCACGAGGATTCGAAATACCTCATATTCTACCTCCCCGGAGGAGGCTTCCTGCACATGCCCAAGGTCTTCCACTGGAGATTCCTCGACAGGGTGGCCCAGGAGACCGGTGCGGAGATATTCGTCCCGATATACAGGCGTCTGCCGCAGTGCACCGTCGAGGACGCCTACCCGCAGCTGGTGGATCTCTACAAGCAGATTGCGGAGTCCCGTCCCGGACGGAAGATCATCCTCTCCGGGGATTCAGCAGGAGGGAACATATCGCTGGTGATAGCGGAGCACCTGATCCTGGAGGGATACAGGCAGCCCGACGAGATCATCCCGATGTCCCCCGCAACCGGATATACCCTCAAGGGCCATGAGGAGGAGTTCGCACCGTATCAGAAGGCCTGCCCCACCATGAGCGCCGTAGGGTGCAATGGACTGGGCCTCGCGTGGGCCAACGGCCACGACATGGAGAGATGGCAGGTGGCCCCCGTCTACGGCAACACGAAGGGTATGGGGAGGACCACCATATTCGTCGGCGACAGGGAGATCTTCTTCCCCTCGTGCAGGGCGATGTACGAGGTCCTGCAGAGGGACGGTGTGGAGTCCGAGCTCATCGTCGGGAGGGGCATGAACCATGTGTATCCCGTCATGCCGATCCCGGATGCCAAGAAGGCACGGAAGAAGTACTGCGAGATTGTCATGAGATGAACGGCATCATGATATGTGCCAGACATCCGCAGGATCGTTTTTTCCATACTGCGGAAGACGTCGTCTTTCGAGTCGTGGAAAGGCAGAAAAGAAGTATGAGGGGCGGTCTCCCGCCCCTGTGTTAGGGTTTCAGTTGACGTAGTCGATCCAGTCGGCGTACTCGGGCACCTTGCCGGTGACGATGTCCATGAACCTCTCCTTGATGGCCATGGCGACCTTTCCGGGCTTGCCGTCGCCGATCTCCCTGTTGTCGATTACGGTGACGGGGGAGATCTCCGCTGCGGTACCGGTCATCCAGACCTCGTCCGCGGTGTACAGCTCGGTCCTGGTGATGTCGGTCTCCTCGACGGTGTAGCCCATGTCCCTTGCGACCTGGATGATGGAGTTCCTGGTGATTCCCTCGAGGATCGAGTTGGAGGTCTTGGGGGTCAGGATCTTGCCGTGCCTGTAGATGAAGATGTTCTCTCCGGTGCACTCGGCGACGTGGCCCTCGGAGTTGAGCATGACGGCCTCGTTGGCTCCCTTCTCGATCGCGTCCCTCTTGGCGAGGGTGGATGTGACGTAGACTCCGTTGACCTTCGCTCCTGCGGGGGCACAGAGGTTGTCGGGTCTCTGCCAGGGCGAGACGATGAGCTTGGCTCCCTTCTCGGCTCCCTTTCCGAGGTATGCTCCCATGTGGACTCCGGTAATGGCGAAGCTGGTCTTGACGCCGACGGGGTTCAGTCCGACCTCCTCGCCCGCGAGGAAGATGCAGGGCTTGACGTAGTCGACGTTCTTGTTGGCCTTGACGGTGTCCTTGATTGCCTGGAACGCCTCGTCGTATCCGAACTTCTTGCCGTCGATGACGACCTCGAATCCCATGACCTTGCATCCGTCCATGAGCCTCTTGGTGTGGGCCTTGAGCCTGAAGACGGCGGGTCCCTTGGGGGTCTCGTAGACACGGATGCCCTCGAAGACACCCGTACCGTAGTTGAGTGCGTGGGAGAGGACGTGGACCTTCGCGTCCTCCCACTTCACGAGTTTTCCGTCCAGCCATATGAATTCTGTCTTATCCATTGTATTCCTCTGTTTCAAAGCGCGTTGAGTGCCATCACATACTTCTCGGGTTTGGAGCGATCGATGATGTCCTCGACCTGCGAGGGTTTCCCGACGACGCCGACCGCACCTCCGGTGGTGGAGATCAGTGCGAAGGCGGTGTACTTGTCCTCCTTCAGCTCGATCTCGAATACGTCCATGAGCTTCTGCAGCTTCCCGGCCGCCAGTTCGGCCTGGTCGCGGTCGATGACCGCGAGGACCATCCTCGCCTTTCCGGGATATTCGCACTTGCCGACCACGATGGATTCGACGTTGATCTTGTTACGGGTGAACTCGCCCATTATCCTCTGCATAACGCCGAACTCGTTCTTGACGACCAGTGATATGACGTACATGTGGCACCTCTAGGTCTGCGAATGTGGAACAATCTTATATGCCTTATGTTTAAGGGGGACACATGCAGGAAGGATGTACGGTCGTTCTGCCCACGTACAACGAGGAGGGCAACATCGGCAAGATGGTCTCCACGCTGAGGGAGATGTACCCCGATTTCTACGTCCTGGTCATGGACGACAACTCCAAGGACAGGACCAAGGAGATAGTCGAGGAGATCTCCGCGAAGGACGACCACGTAAGGTTCTTCACCAGGGACCCCAACGACCGCGGACTGTCCGCCAGCATTTTCGAGGGGATAATGGAGTCGAAGACCAGGTACTTCATCAACATGGACTCGGACTTCCAGCACCCCCCTTCCGCATTGGCAGGGATGTACGACCTCCTGAAGGACGGCTCCCAGCTGACCATAGGCATCAGGAGGGACAGGTCCAACCTCGACGGTTTCGCCAGATGGATCGGTTCCTGGGGCGCGCATTACCTCGCCGCGTTCACTCTGAAGCTCCATGACAAGCAGATCTCCTCGGATATCATGAGCGGTCTCTTCGGAGGCGACACCGATATGTGCCAGCAGGTCATCGAGGAGCACAGGTCCGAGCTCGAGATGAAGGGTTACAAGGCCCTCTTCGACCTTATGAAGTACGTCCCCAAGGACATCAATCTCACCGAGTACCCCTACGACTTCGGCGAGCGCGAGGCGGGGGAGTCCAAGATCAGCGCCATAATCCCCATATCGCTGCTCAAGCAGTGCGACGGATGGGGCAGGTTCCTGTCCAGGATCCTCGAGATGAAGCCCTTCAACACCGTCCTGAAGAAGATCCTGAAGAACTGATCTCCGAACTGTGCCAGCATCCCTTTTCGTACAGTTTATCTAGTAACAGTTCCATCCCCCTTATCGGTTGGAACCCGGGCGACCGGGGAGGATAGTGAGTGAATGGAGTACGAGGAGTACGTGGTCGACCTCAACGCCGACTGCAAGTGCGGATGCATGGACGCTGGACGCTTCCACAAGATCTTCCATTTCCCCAACGACTGGGGGGCGTCCGTCGTGGACAATCCGAAGATCGCGGGTTATTCGAAGGAAGGGTACCGCGTGATGATCCTCCGTTTCTCGGATGCGGAGAACTACAGGATCGTCAGGGATCTCATGTTCGAGAACGACGAGATCGAATGCAAGGACTGGGCCGCAGCGGTGAAGACGCTGACGAAGATCAAAAACCTGAAATGAAAAATTTTAAAGCGGCCCCTTTGGGGCCTGTTTTAATCACTTGATGTTGTGATGGGCGATTGACTTCTCCAGGTCGAAGTAGTCCGCCAGAATCTTGTAGTTGACGTTCCACTTCTTGCAAATCCCGGGAAGAACCTCCAGGGTGAGCGCCCTGATCTTATCGTCCCAGATTCCGTGGACGATCACGTGCAGCACCAGAATCGCATCATCGATCTTATCGACCTTGATGTGATCCTGCATCTTTATGGGCCTCGCGACATCGACGATACTGCTCATCATGTTGCCGTCGACGCCGTCCTTCCCGACGATGAGGAACGACTTCACATGACCTACCAGATCCGCGCCGTTCTCCATGCACTGGACCGTCGCGGTCTTCATGAGCTCCTCGACGAATCCCTTGATGTCGTCCTTCGGCCTGCCGTTGCAGTCGATCTCCATCTCTATCGCGTACTTCCCGAGCTCGTCCACAGACCTGTGGATCTCCAGGTGCAGCGCGCTCCCCTCCTCGACGGGGTTGAAGTCGTGTCCCTTGATCTCCCTGTTGTCCTGGTCGTGGTCGATCTCGGTGTGGTCGTAATCGAGCCTGTACTCGTCGGAATTCGGGTCCACCGGCATCCTCAGGCCTCCTTGTATTCCTGCTTCAGGCGCTCCGCCTCGACGGCGTCGTCATATCTGGACGAGGTCTTCTGCTCGATGAGGTCGCATGCGTAGGATATACCCTCTCCGGTCTCGGCGGACATGTACGCGATCTCCGCGTGGGGGTTCATGCCGATGACGAGGTCCTCGGCCTTCTTGATCTCCTCCTTGGTGGCGATGTCGATCTTGTTGATGAAGCAGACGTCCGCTTCCCTGATCTGCGTCTCCACCAGCCTCTTGACCGCGCGTTCGAGCATGACGGCCCTGGAAGCGTCCACGAGCGTGATGACGGGCGCGTGCTCCAGGTAGACATCCGTCTTTCCCTCAGCGCGCTCCGCGGCCCTCTTGAGTCCCCACGGGATGGCTACACCTGATGGTTCGACGATTATGATGTCCGGTTTGAACACGTCATATATCTGCGCCACGGTCTCCGCGAAGGTACCGGCGATCTGACAGCAGATGCACCCTCCGGAGATCTCCTTGGCCTTCAGTCCGTGCGCCTCGATGAACTTCGCATCGACGCTTATGTCGCCGACATCGTTCACGATGATGGCTACCTTGTCCCCTCTCTTGATGAGCTCGTCCACGATCTTCATCAGAGCCGTGGTCTTTCCGCTTCCCAGGAATCCTGCGATCTGTGAGAGCTTTACCTTTCCAACCATGTTATCCGAACCTGTTTACTAGGTATTTGTATTTGACCATTAATCCAACCGCTGCCGTATCGGCCGGCATCGCGATGTGATATGAGCCAGACATCGGGCTTCTGTCATCCCATGTCGTATCTCTGATTGAGGTCGACATAGTAGGAGAGCCTGCCCTCCTTCTGGCGGAACTCCTTGGGTTTGCCCACCGCCGAGACGGTCATCTCGGTCTCGATAAGCATCTCCCCGCCGAGCTCGTCGTCGAATCCGAACTTCTTCTCCTTCATCTCGACGCTGACCTCCACGGTGTCCGCTCCGGCGGCCTTGGCCTTCTCCGTGGCGATCTCCCCGCCCTTGGTCTTGGCGAACTCGATCGCTTCCTTGTACGACTGGACGTCGAACCTTCCGAAGGATGCGAACACGGTGCATCTGGGATCGTCGCTCCCTCCCTCTCCCTTGAAGGGCTTGATGAGGATCTCGACCTTCTCGATGATGTTACCCGTGATTGCCCCTACGGCGTTCCCGACGTGCGAGTACTCGGACAGCAGCAGCTGGGTGTTGAACCACTCCGCCACCTTGGGCAGCCACGCCCTGACGGGCGCGCCGATGCCTATGAGCGGTTTGTTGAGCTTGATGGAACAGGAGTAGTCCAGTCCCTCCTTCCCGGTGATGAACTTGTTCGTCAGATCTTCCGCGACCTTGTCCATGGACAGTTCGCCGGTCTCCTCGAAGTAAAGCTTCTTGAGGATCTCGCGGGCGATCTTCTCCATCACCCTGAGCTTTCCGACCCTGATGAACTCCTCGGGCGTCATCCTCATGAGCCTGGACATGTATCTCACGCCCAGCTGGGAGGCCTCGGCGTCGTACTCCACGTAGGATCCCTCCGCATGGAGCAGGTCCGTCGGGGTCATGCCTATCCTCTGCACCATCCCCAGCTCCTCCATCTTCCCTACATTGATGGAGAACGGGTGGATGCTGTGCTTCTCGGCCACCTCGTTGAGGGACATCGGTCCCTGCGATATCGCTTCCAGGAACGTCCTGTCGTCATCGGTGAGGGTGCTGTTCTGTATGTCCTTGATCTTGACGAAGAATTCGGTATCCAGGACGATCTGGTCCACCCTCATGCACTGGGGCAGGTACCTGGATTTCGCCTCGGCCGCCTTCACCAGCTTGGCCTTGAGCTCCGGGTATTGGGATGATGCGATGCATAGCGGCACTATGCGCAATGGGGAGAGGATGAACTCCCCGCTGTTGGCGATGATGCGGCTGTCGCCACCGATACCGGAGGTGGCGATCTCGGCGGCCATGACCCTGGTCCTGCGTCCGCCTATGACGGCACCCTCCTTCTCCAGTCTGGGGGTACCGTTCCTCAGGATACCGATGTCGGTGGTGGTACCTCCGATATCCACGACTATCGCGTCGTTGGCGCCGGTCAGGTTCTTCGCCCCTATCAGCGAAGCGGCAGGTCCGGAAAGTATCGTCTCTATGGGTCTGTCCAGAGCGATCCTCTCGCTCATGATGGAACCGTCACCCTTGACTATCATCATCGGCGCGTCTATGCCCACGTCGGACATGACCTTCTTCACCGACACCATCAGGTCCCTGATGATCGGCAGGAGGCGGGTGTTCATGATGCAGGTGGTGGTCCTCTCGTTGAATCCCAGGCTGGACGAGAGTTCGTGCCCGCAGACCACCGGGACGTTGAGGATCTCGTTGCATATGCTGCGGAGCCTGAGCTCGTGTTCGGGGTTCCTGACGCTCAGGTAGGTGGATATGGCCACGCCGTCCACCTTCCCCTTGACGGATTCGAGGAACGAGCGCGCGGCGGCCTCGTCCAGAGGCTTGTCCTCCTCTCCCCTGAGGGTGTGTCCGCCCTCGATGCACGTGATGTAATCGACGGGGATGGAATGGTCGAACTCCCTTCCTGCGCAGATCAGCGCGACGCGGCAACCCTTGCCCTCCACTATGGAGTTCGTCGCAAGCGTCGACGATATCGAGACCATCGTCACGTGCTTGAAGAGCTCTTTGTCGAATCCCTTGATCGCTCCCGCTATCCCCAGGGAGAGATCGTTCCTGGTCGTGAGGGATTTCGCGCAGCATACTACGTCCCCCTTCTCCATGTCGATGATGACGGCATCAGTGTACGTACCGCCGGTGTCGAAACCTAATCCGTATTGTGGCATGCCTATGGCCTCCGGGCGCTCTCCGGTGTCAGATTTTGAAAGGAATCAGGCTTTAGGCCTTGCGTTTGTAGCCATAGTCGTTGCGGAAGGCGGTGACCACGTTGTTCATGTGGTCTGCCATGTACCTTTCCTGAAGCTTGTTGTTGACCCAAGGCGTATCCTGGATCCAAAACTCGTAATCGCACTTCGCGCATCTCATTTTCGGGCATCCCTTGATTGCGTCTGGGCACCCTTTGCATGCGATGGTGCGGGCGTAGACCATGGAGAACTGGAACCCGCAGGCGGGGCACTTGAACTTGCGTACCGATGCGGTGGTCTCGTAGGCGAAACCGCTGTTCTTCATCGCTTCCATGTATCCGTCTGGCATTGCTATCTTCCTTTTCAGAGGTTAAAGGGTTTGGGTAAGAGGTTTGGGTAATTACTTTCAGAACGCTCCGTACTCTTTGGCGGTGTTCACGACTGCGCTGATGTTGTCCAGCTTGGTCTCGAGATCCGGAGGCACCTCGCAGTTGGACGAGATGACCCAGCGGGACTTCTGGTTGTTCTTGCACAGTGCGGTCTTGACCTCCTGGCAGAGGTCCTTGGTGACACCGGTGATCTTCTCGACGGAACCCCTTACGAACAGCTGGGGGTCGATGACTCCCGCGAACAGGGTGTTCTTGGTGTAGCCCTCGTCGATGATCTCGGTCGGGGACTTCGATCCAGGGATGAGGGGGTAGTATCCCATGGAGAAGATCGCAGGCTTGTAGGTGTTGATCTGGTAGTCGAGGTGGGGCAGATCCGCACAGCTGTGGATACATACTGCCATTCCCTCGTCCTGCACCTGCTTGTTGAGCTTGAGCGCGTACTGGCCCTCGAACTCCTCGTACTGGTCGTCTCCCAGACAGGAGTAGGATGCCCAGAGGTAGTCCCAGCAGAGACCGTTGACTCCGCACTTGGCGAACTCGGTGATGAGCTGGGAGTCCATCTCGGAGGTGAGCTCCAGTGCCTTGTGGACCGCGCTGGGGGACTCGAACATGTCCATGAACATCCTCTCGGCGGATGCGGTCTGGGACAGTGCGAGCAGAGGTCCCTCGATGAATCCTGCGGTGATGACCTCTCCCTTCAGCTTCTCGGCGAAGAGCTTGGTTCCCTCGAGGAGGACCCCGCACCTTCCCTTGTGGATGTCCGGTACTCCCTTCTCTGCGAGCTTCTCGTAGTCCTCGGGTCCGTGGATGATGTGGCCGTCGACGAACGGGGTGTTCTCGGCGTCCATCCTGACGTGTGCTCCGAGGTCGGCTGCCATGACCGAGAGGTCCATGAGTCCGATCGCGAAGTCGAAGTCGAAGTACTTCTGTCCCTCGATGAAGGATGCCGCGAAGAGCTTGGGGTCGTTGGCCCACTCCCTGTAGGTGGGGCTTCCGGGCAGGAGTCTCCTGTTGACTCCCATCGCGAGGGGGTAGTTGCAGAGACGGTCGACGGGCTCGTCAGCCAGTGCTGCGAGTCCCCTTTCCATGTGTGTCATTGGTTTGACCATGTTTACACCTCTATAGGTTCAGAATGGGGTTTCAGATAACCTTCTGCTCTTTGAGCCAGTTTACGCAGTCCTGGGCGTTGATGTCCCTGTGGTCCGCTCCGATCTCCTCTGCGAATGCGGGGGATGTGGGCGGTCCTCCGATACATACCTTGACGCTGCTGCGGTAACCGGACTCCTTGAGTCCCTCTACGACTGCCTTCATTCCCTCCATGGTGGGGGTCATGAGGGTCGAGATGGCGACGACTGCCGCGCCCTCTCCCTCTGCCTTTGCGCAGATGTCTGCGGGCGGGATGTCCTTTCCGAGGTCGACCGTCTCGAATCCGGATGCAGTGAGCATGGTCTTGACGATGTTCTTTCCGATGTCGTGCACATCTCCCTCGACGACTGCGACGATCGCTTTCTTCATTGCGGCCGCGTCTGCCTTGGGAATCGCGGGCAGGAGGATGTCCAGTCCGGCGTACATGGTGTGTGCGGACATCAGTACCTGGGGCAGGAACATCTTGTGGGCGGCGTAGTTGTCACCGACGATTCCCATACCCTTGACAAGTCCTTCGTTGATCGCTTCGAGAGCAGGTACACCGTTGTCGAGTGCCTCCTGCGCTCCTGCCTTTGCGTCCGCCATTTTCCCTCTCAGGACGGCGTCCGCCAATTTGTTGAGAATGTCCTCTTTCGACATAATCTATCTATCCTCGCACAAAGTGCTGACGGTTGCAACTTTCTGAGGTATATTAAAGGTAGTGATGGATGGATACACTATCCTAGTACGCCGTGACTCACTTTGTTCGATTTTAAAGTAAATTTGTCACTTTTTTTCTGCATTTTGTTACCAAAAAAGTGGTTATTTTGCTAATTATTAGATGGAATATACATCCAATTTGAACATTTTCGTAGTTTATCGCACAACAATCACAGCCATTTTAGTTGATGGCAGCATTATTTTTCATCAGAAGACGGTTGCATTTTTGTGCGATTAATATTTAAATCTTTCTATTTAATTGGGTTTCCTAGTCCTTTTATCTAAATGGTTTTTTCATCTAATGGACCATACCGTATAACCGTTCGTCCGCATTCGCAGGGGGTTCGTATGCCCTCCCCCCAGACGGGCCTCATGCATCAATTATTATCTATACGCGAATAGTTAGGGGGATCATGGCCGACGTGAGGATAACCGTCAAGCGCATCACCGTGCACCGCGATCTCATGGAGCAGTACGAGAATCCCATAGAGCATGCATGCGACATGAGGGAGGGGATGGTGTTCGTATCGCACGACGGCAGGATCCCGGAGGGCATGTGCGACAGCGCATGGGAGGTCATGCGCCCCTTCGCCGAATCATTGGCAAGGGGAGAGGGCAACTTCTTCGACGGGTGGATGAAGGACCCGATGTCGGCGATGATCTCCTGCAACGACGGCTTCCGTCCGGTGAGCTTCTACCTCGAGGCCATACGAGGGCGGCCAGATCCGGACGGAACGATACGAGTCTGATCCGGATCGCTGCTGTAACAGCGGCTTAAGGAACAGTTCCTTCAGGACCTCGATCTCAGCCATCCCTCTGAGGATGCATTCGGTCTCGAATCCCATGCCATCGAGTATGGCCTGAACGGAATCCCTCTTCCCTGCCATGTCGCGCCTGGCATGGGGTCCCGTTTTGAACAATGTTAATTGCGAAAAAACGATTTTTTTGCAATTATCATTCAGTAAGAGTTGAGAATGTCCATGATCTCTTTACACACGAACAGCTGATTTCTCTTCCTACCTGTGGTTTCTGACAGAATGCCTGCATTGACCAGATTATTCACGATCCTTCCTGCAGTAGAAAGATGCACATTACAGATATCAACAACGTCAGCTTTTCTCACGAACGGATTGATGAACAGCGAATCGAGGAGTTGCAACGTATGTATGTCATCGACTGACGAATGGAATTTCTGTCTTAGTTGAAACAACGAATCGATCATTCTTATGGAACTGTGGGACTGTTCTATCAGGGCATCAAGGAACATATCAATCCAGCCGTGGAAATCATCCTCCTCCCTGATCTTGTTCAGCCTCTCTATGTATTCTTCACGCTTATTGTTGAAATATCCGCTGAGATAAAGGACAGGATACTCCAACACCTTATTCCTGCTGAGAATGAGCATGATCAACAGTCTGCCCATCCTGCCATTGCCATCGGTGAACGGGTGTATCGTCTCGAATTGATAATGTGACAATGCCGCAGATAACAGAACGTTCTCATCGGGGGAGTTCAGGTACTCGAAGAGATTCTTCATCTTCCAATAGACCTTTTCAGGTGGCATGGGGACAAATTTAGCTGTTTCCAAGGTATCGCCTCTGTTGCCTACCAATACTTGGACGGAACGGTAGTGTCCTGGGGATTTGTTCTCTCCTCTGACCCCTTTCATCAGGATTTTATGAAGTTCGAGAAGAAGATCCTCGTTTATGTCGCCCTTTCCCAACGAAGTTGCATGATTCAAGGCATCCCTGTAGTTCAGGACCTCCATATTGTCCAGAAGTTTATGGGGGTCCCTCTCTTCCACCCTCTCCGCCTTGTATATGTCTTCTATGGTAGTGCCAGTGCCTTCGATCGCAGAGGATTTGGTAGATTCCATGAGAACGAACGGGACCAGCAGGATGTTCCTTTCCTGTTCGCTCATCTGCGATACCTTGCCATCCAGCTTCGATAGCGCGATTATCGCCGTCTCAAACTTCTTCAGAATCTTCTTATCCAGCCGGATATCGAACGGAAGATCATTGGGCCAAAAATAACTGAATCCCCCATCGTTGGAATATATGACTTCGCCGGAGATCACGGGATGATATGATGCTTCCCTCATGATAGCGTATTATTGCAATTTTGCAATTAATATTTTCGTTAATTGCAAAAAACCGATATTATGCAATTAACGGATCCGGGACCGAATGTCCGGACGGCAAACGGCGCATTGTTGGAGAGACGAGATGAATCAGAATTGGCGGGCTTGAAGGGATTCGAACCCTTGGCCGTTCGATTAAGAGTCGAACGCTCTACCTAGCTGAGCTACAAGCCCTTGATTTCCGAGGATATGTTCAACCTATATAACGATTCCGTTTTGGGAACATCCAGATTTGGAAACGTGCGCTTTGCGTGCATATCGCTAAACTTTATAACGGGCCGACACAATCCTCAACCCATGGGACAGATCAAGGTCAGGGACATAATGACTACGCAGGTCATCACGATCCAGGAATCGGATACTATAAGGGATGCAACGATCACACTCGCGGTGGACAATCTTTCGGGCGCGCCGGTCATCGACGACGACTACCACCTCTGCGGGATAATATCCGAGATAGACATCCTCAACCTGATCATGAAGGCGGAGGCCAAGCTCAAGACGGAGAACCCCGTCCTTCACCTTCTGGCCTTCCCCATGGATTACAACTTCGACGACCCCGAGCTCAAGGCTGCGGCGGAGAAGTTCTCCAACACGAAGGTCTCTGACGTGATGGTCAAGACCGTCATCACCACCACCCCCGACGCGGAGGTCGTGGACGTCCTCGGCGTCATGCTGGAGAAGGACGTCAACCGTGTCCCCGTGCTCGAGAAGGGCGTCCTCGTGGGGATCGTCACCCGCAGCGACATCATCTTCTCGATCTACAAGAGAAAGATCTGAAGGTCCATGGAAGTCCATATCCTGGCCAGCGGAAGCGACGGCAACTGCGCGATTGCCCGTCACGAGGATACAGCGGTGATGATCGACGCCGGCCTCACCGGCAAGCGCGTCAACCAGCTGATGGAGATCCACGGCATCGACGCCTCAGAGATCAAAGCATTGTTCATAACGCACGAGCACGGCGACCACATCAAGGGCGCCGGCGTCGCCGCGAGGAAGTTCTCCTGTCCCATCCTCTGCAACGACGTCACCTTCAGGGCCTGCGGCGACATGGGGAAGGTGGAGCACCAGTCCATAAGGATGTTCCAACCCGTGACGATAGGCACCATAACCCTGACCGCCCTGCCCACGTCCCACGATGCCAAGTACCCCTGCTGCTACACCTTCGAGGCCGGCGGCAAGAGGGGTACGATCGCCACCGATACGGGATATTACACGCACGAGGTCAAGCAGGCGCTGATGGAATCCGACATAGCCGTGATGGAGTCGAACTACGACAAGCGCATGCTCGACGAAGGCCCTTACTCAGATTGGCTGAAGAGACGCATAAACGGGGATCTGGGTCATGTGTCCAACGTCATGTGCGGGATGACCGTCGGGAAGATATACACGCCGGAGAAGAAGATCTTCCTCGCGCATCTCAGCAGGACCAACAACATCCCCGAACTGGCGAAGCAGACTGTGGCGGACCTGGCGGGTATAAGCAAGTACAGGCTGGACTGTCTGGACGGTCTCGAGGATTCCAGGATCCTCAAATCTTGAGTTCCACGGCCAGCTTCCTTCCGACGAGGATCGTGGCCAGGCTCTTCGGCAGCCTGACGACCTCCTCCTTCTTCAGGGCGTAGTTCCTCTCGGATCCCGCGAAGGGCTCCACGGTCTCGATCATCCTGACCGTGACCATGTCGAAGCAGTCGGCGTAGGGGTTCTCCTCCTCTTCCTCCTCGGCCTTGACCTCGGGTTCGGGAGTCTGGACAGGTGCTTCGGCGGGTTCCTCGCCCATCAGCTCCTCCTCGGGGATCGGCGGGATCTCGATGACTGGAGGTGTCTGTACGGGTTCCTCGGGGATGGAATCGGGCATGTCCGCGGGAGGCTCCATCTCGGTGGGTCCCTCGTCGGGTATGACGGGTATCTCCTCCGCTGGGATCTCCTCGACGGGCTCGGCCTCCGGTACGGGGGCTGGTGCGGCGGGGGTCTCGGGAACGAGCTCGGGCACGCGCACGGTCTTCTGCCTGTGGGGTGCGCTCCAGAGGGTCTTGGCGGCTTCCAGGACCTCATCGTAGAACTGTCTCTCCTCCGGCGGGAGGTTGTCGACGGCGTTGATGGTGCCCATCGCACCCCTCAGCGCCATGGCTGCGACCTTGCTCATCCTGAGCTCCACCAGCAGTTTGATGTTGACGTGGAGCTTCTTCTTCTTTTCAACGAGAAGGTCGTACTCCAGCGATCCGACGTCGCTGTTGATCTCGCATTCGCGGGCTATCCTCTTCTGGAGTGCCAGCATGGCAGGGTAGAGGTCCTTCCTGACCTCGGACAGCTGCCCGGAGCCCTTCTCGATCCTCATAAGGGACGAGACGTCCTTGAGTTCCATTTCGGAGCGGTTGTCCTCTGCCATATCCGCTCTATTGCACGTGCGATATTTAGCGTTAACCTTAGACCCCGCGGGGAGGTGCACGGACCTCGGCAGCGGCATATTGGAGTTGCTGCATAGCGGTTAAATATCCGTACATATGTTCATTTGAACAAATATTCAAATGATGGTGAACCGATGAGCGGGGAGCACTGCATCTGCGAGAGCGAGGGATTCGATGAGCGCGTGCGCGCCAGCACGCTGGACGACGACACTGCGATGGACCTGTCCGACCTCTTCAAGCTGTTCGGGGACAGCACCCGCCTGAGGATCCTGTGGGTGCTCAAGGGCAACGAGATGTGCGTGGATGCCATCAGCAACGCCATAGGCGTGTCCGTATCAGCGGTCTCCCATCAGCTCAAGGCGCTCAAGGGCGCCAACCTCGTACGTTCCCGCCGCGACGGGAAATGGATATACTATTCGCTCTGCGACGAGCACGTCGAATCCTTATTGGCGACGGCGATGGAGCATCTCAGGGAGGGCCCCGAATGAGGGTACGCTACCGTATCGACATCGACTGCGCGGGATGTGCCAGAGAGGTGGAGGAAGCGGTCTCCGGGATAGAGGAGATCAGTTCCGTAAGGGTGGATTTCATTAACAGGAGGATGACCGTCGAGGTCGACGACGCCCTCATGTCGGGATACGCCGACATAGAGCGCGAGATCGTCAGGGTGGCCCATGCCGCCGAACCCGAATTCCAGATGTGGCCGATGGACGAGAAGGCGGAGGAGGACGAGGAGAAGCAGAGGTTCCCCTGGGAACTGATCGTGGGGATCGCATTCCTGATCCTCGGACTGCTGCTTGAGCATGTCATAGAGGCAGACATCGACGGGAACATCCTCAGATGCGTGTTCCTGGTCGGACTTGTCATCACCGGATACGACGTGTTCGTCAAGGCCGCGAGGAACATCCTCGGCAGGAGCTTCCTGGACGAGAACTTCCTGATGGCCATAGCCACAGTAGCTGCGCTCGCCATAGGGTACTGGACCGAATCCGTCGCCATCATGGTGTTCTACAAGATCGGCGAGTTCTTCGAGGAGCGCGCCGTCATGAGGTCCCGTTCATCCGTCAAGGCCCTCATGGGGCTGAAGGTGCCGTATACGACGGTCATCCGCGACGGCACCGAGACGTCCGTCAGGACCGAGACGGTGCACGTGGGCGAGACCATAGTGATAAGGCCGGGCGAGATGGTGCCGATCGACGGCGTCATCGAATCCGGGGAGAGCTACATGGACACCAGGGCCATGACAGGCGAACCGGTGCCCAGGCACGTATCCGAGGGGGAGGAGGTCCTCAGCGGGTTCGTGAACACGGATTCGGTCATCAGGGTGAGGACCGTCCGCCCCTACGAGGATTCGGCGGCGGCCAAGGTCCTGGCGCTGATAGAGGACTCCCACAGCAAGAAGTCCCAATCGGAGAGGTTCATCACCACGTTCGCCAAGTATTACACTCCGGCGGTCGTGCTGTGCGCCGCCCTCATCGCGATAATCCCGTCGGTCATCAGTCCGGATGACTGGCTCGGATGGGCGTACAAGGGGATAGTGTTCCTGGTGGTATCCTGCCCCTGCGCACTTGTGCTCTCGATACCGCTGACCTACTTCTGCGGGATAGGCAACGCCTCCCGCCACGGGATACTGGTGAAGGGCAGCGTGCACATCGAGGCCATGTCCAAGGCATCCGCCGTCGTATTCGACAAGACCGGCACGCTGACCCGCGGGGAGTTCTCCGTCGTGAAGGTGGAGCCCTCGGGGATGTCCGAGGAGGAACTGCTCAGGTACGTATCTGCGGCGGAATCCGATTCCAATCACCCCATAGCGAGGTCCATCTGCTCGTACGCCGGAAGGCCGGATGCGCAGGTCTCCGGAGGGAAGCACATCTCCGGGATGGGGATAACCGCTTCTGTGGACGGCAAGGAGGTCGCCGTGGGCAACGCGGCACTGATGCAGAGCATCGGCATCGACCTCATCGATCCCGACGTGCCGGGGACGCACGTGCATGCGGCCGTCGACGGGATCTACGCCGGGCACATCCTGATATCCGATACGCTGAAGCACGATTCCAAGGAAGCGATAGAGAAGCTCAGGGAGATGGGGATAAGGTCGTACATGCTCACGGGCGACAGCAGGTCCGCCGCCGAAGGCATCTCGGGAGAATTGGGACTGGACGGTTTCGAGGCGGACCTCCTCCCGGCCGACAAGACCTCCAGGCTCGAGGCCCTGATCGAGGGTTCCGAGGGCAGGACCGTCTTCGTCGGGGACGGTATAAACGACGCCCCCTCGCTGGCGAGGGCGGACGTCGGTATCGCAATGGGCAACCTCGGTTCCGATGCCGCGATAGAGGCGGCGGACATGGTCATCGTGGACGACCATCCGTCGAAGGTGGCCGATGCCGTGGCGATCTCCAGGAGGACGCAGGCCATCGTCATAGAGAACATAGTGTTCGCGCTCGGCGTCAAATTCGCCATACTGGGTCTTACGACGTTCACCGATCTCATAAGCATGTGGATCGCAATCCTCGGCGACGTGGGGGTGCTCATATTGGCCGTCGCCAACGCCACCCGCGCATTGGGAGGCATGTCCGCACCGGCGGAGAAGGGCGGATGCTGCTGCGGCGAATGCCACTGCCATGACGATGACGGTTGCCACTGCAAGCAGTAATATCCGCAGTGCACCATACGGTATCCGATGAAGGTCTCCGATATCATACGTCCCGTCAAGGACGGGTGCGAACTGGACATCCTGGTCTCCCCGAGGTCCAACAGGTCCGGGCCGGAGGGCGTCGACGAGTGGAGGAAGATGCTGATTCTCCGCGTGAGGGCGCCCCCGCTGGACGGCAGGGCGAACAAGGAGGTGGAGGCCACATTGTCGGAGATCACCGGTTTCAGATGTCAGGTGGTCCGCGGACAGACCAGCAGGCAGAAGACCGTTTTCATATCGGGTCCCGCCGAACAGGTCGTACCGAAGCTGGAGGAGCGATGAACGACCGCGAGAGGCTCGAGATGATCGACGCCATCCTCGACGAGCTGTCGGAGATGGCGGAGGAGAAGGTGATCCTCATCGAGGGGCTCAAGGACCGTGCCGCCCTCGGGCGGCTGATAGGCGACTTCAGATGCATCATGGTGCAGAGGGAGGGCGGCCCGCTGAGGGCCGCGGAGACCCTTTTCGACAACGGGGACAAAGCTGTAATCCTCACCGACTGGGACAACAAGGGTGACATCATAGCCGCCGACCTGGAGCACCACCTCTCCGCGTTGGGGATTGAATACGATACAACCATACGCAGGCGCCTCGGCGACCTGTGCCGCAAGGACATCAAGGACATCGAATCCCTCGACTCCCTGTACGCGCGCCTGTCCCTAACATTATAAGTCTAAGCGACGATACCGAACAACGGATGACTAACAAGGGACTGTTCATTGTTCTCGAGGGGATCGACGGGTCGGGCAAGACCACGTTGGCCCGCTCCCTCAAATCCCAACTGGAATCCGTCAGGGGATGGAAGGTTCAGCTCACCGCCGAACCCACCAAGGGTCCCGTGGGTTCCCTCCTGAGGGAGGAGAGGATAGACAGTCCGCGCGCGGAGGCCATGCTGTTCATAGCCGACCGCGCCTGTCATACGGAAGAGATGCGTGCGCTCTTGGAGGATGGCACGACCGTCATCTGCGACAGGTATTACGCATCCACGCTCGCCTACCAGTCGGCATCCACGTCCGGCCCCGTCCTCGATTACCGTCTCCTGGAGGAGATGAACGACGCCGTGACCATGGAACCGGACATAACCATCCTTCTGGACCTGGATCCGGAGGTCTCCGGCGGAAGGGTGGACAGCAGGGGCGAGCAGAAGAGCAAGTTCGAGCGTCTGGAGTTCCAGAGGCGCGTCCGCGACAACTATCTGAGGATAGCGAAGGAACGCGACTTCAGCGTACTGGACGCATCAAAGTCCCCGGAGGACCTATGCTCCGAGGCGATGAAACTTATTGATCAGAGAAGGTGAGGAAATGCATCCGGCAGAGGAGATATTTTGCGAGAAGAGCAACAAGCTCAGGGGAAAGACGGTAGTGATAGGCATAACGGGAAGCATCGCGGCGACTGAATGCTTCTCCTCGATCAGGGAACTGATCCGCCACGGGGCGAAGGTCATCCCGGTTATGACCCCCGAGGCCCAGAAGATAATCACCCCGCTCTCCATAGAGTTCGCATGCGGGCAGAAGCCCATCACCGAGCTGACCGGACAGACCGAGCACGTCCAGATGTTCGAAGGCGGTATCGCCGACGCGCTCCTCATCTACCCCGCCACCGCCAACACCATATCCAAGATCGCATGCGGCATCGACGATTCCCCCGTCACTTCCATGGCAACCGTCGCCCTCGGCGCGGGGATACCCGTCGCCATCGCCCCCGCGATGCACGCCTCGATGTTCAACAACCCCGCTGTCAAGGAGAACATCGAGAAGCTGAAGGGATGGGGGGTATCCTTCATCGGACCCCACTTCAAGGACAACAGGGCCAAGGTCGCCAGCAAGGACGAGATTGTGGCGTGGGTGTTCAGGCTCACCTCCAAGGACGACCTCTCGTCGAAGAAGATCCTGGTCATCGGAGGACGCAGCGAGGAGCCGATAGACTCCATGAGGATCATCACCAATCGTTCCACCGGTCTGATGGCACTGAGACTGGCGGAGAGGGCGTTCTCCCGCGGTTCCGACGTGGAGCTGTGGATGGGAGGCGCCAGCGTCATCTTCCCCGAGTACCTCAACACCAAGAGGTTCGAGACCGTCGACGACCTCATCAAGATGGTGGACACCATCGACCACGACATAGTCATAGTGCCCGCGGCGCTCGCGGACTTCACCCCCGAGCACGTCGAATCCGGGAAGATCCCCAGCGACATCCAGTTCGACGTCAGCCTCAGACCGGTGCAGAAGGTCCTGCCGCTCATAAGGAAGAAGTGCGACATCGTCATCGGATTCAAGGCGGAATCCGGACTCTCCAGGTCCGAGCTCATCGCCAAGGCGAGGTCCAGACTCGAGGCCTACGACCTCGCGGCGGTCGTCGCCAACGACGTCGACGTCGCGGGAAAATCGTCCACCACGGCGATCCTCGTGACCAGGGACTCCGAGACCGACATCACCGGCAAGAAGACCAAGGTGTCCGACGCTATCCTGGACTACTGCGTAGGCCTACAATGACCGAGGCATTCTGCCCGGGCCACGTGACCTGCTTCTTCCACCCGGTGCGCACGGACGATCCCGTCACCACCGGATCCCGGGGTGCGGGACTCCGCCTATCATTGGGCACGAAGGTCATACTGGAGGAGCGTTCCGACAGTCGTCTGAACATAGTGATGGACGGCGCGGAGGCCGATGCGCCGGTGACCTGCAGGGTCTTGGAACTCATATGTCCCAGCAGGGGATTCGACATCACCATAGAGAACGACCTCCCCGTGGCCCAGGGCTTCGGGATGTCGGCGTCCGGGGCGATCGCAGCGGCGCTTTGCGCATGCAGCATATCTGGTATCGATATCAGCGAGGCGTACCGCTACGCCCACGTGGCGGAGGTGGTATGCGGAGGCGGTCTTGGCGACGTATCCGCCATAATGTCCGACGTCCACCAGCCCGTGAGGGTCAAACCGGGACTGCCTCCTTACGGAAGGGTGGAGGGGACCGGTCTGAGGTTTGATAAGCTTACATTGGCCGTCACTGGCACCAAGCTCAGCACCGCTCCGGTGATAAGCGATCCCGACATCCAGAGGCGCATGAACGAGATCGGGAGCAGGATGGTCGATGAATACTTCGAAAGACCATCCGTCAAATCATTGTTCTCCTATTCCAGGGAGTTCTCGTCGTCCGTCGGACTTGAATCGGAGGACGTGAAGGAAGCCCTGAAGAAACTCGGCGGCAACGCCGGCATGTGCATGCTCGGTCACAGCGTATTCACCACCGTCCCCGAGGACGAGGTCAGGGACATCTTGGGGGATGTCCCCGTTTTCACCGTCTCCACATCGGACAGGCCGGCGTTCATTCAAAGAGCGTGAAGAGCTGGTCGTCGCCGCCCACGTCCCACAGGCCGATGCGGGCGCCGCAGTCCAGCCATCCGTGCGCATAATTCACGGAAGCGAAGGCGGTCACGAAGTCGCCCTGCTCCCTGTAGTACTTGGCGTCGTTGTAGTAGGAGTTCACCATGGTGAGGAAGTCGTCGGCGAGCCTCTTGCTGAAGGACCTGTCGGGAGTCACCACCTTGATCTTCTCCAGTGCGCGCCTGGTGATATCCAGATATCTGTCGATCTTCTCCTCGGTGATGGTGTCATTCATCGTCATCGTCCTCCAGTACCTGTACGCTGGCCCCGCCGTGCCTGGTCTCCCTCGGCCTCACGTCCACTAGCAGCGGGGTCTGTATCCCCGCGCCGATTATCATGGCGGTGCCGATGGGCATGCCGGATATGTCCTGCTCCATGCCCCCGGTCAGTCCTTCCACGGATGCCGATATGGCCTTAAGGTCGTTGGGGTTGGTGACCTTCAATATGATCTGCGTCCCGCATTGGCTGAGGACGTTCTTGTCGATCTTCGCGGGCCTCTGACTGATGACCATCAGCCCGAGACCGAACTTCCTCCCCTCCGACGCTATCGTTATCAATGATTTCTTGCAGGCGGTGGATTCCGTCTGCGGGCAGTAGTTGTGCGCTTCCTCGAGCACGAGCATCATCGGAGGGATCCTCTCGGCCTTCCTCATCTCGAACAGCATGGTGCCGAGACGCCTCACCACAATCTGCTGTATGTCCGGCGAGTATCCCTTGAGGTTGATGACCGTCGTCTTCCCCTTCTGCACGAGGTCGGTCAGGCTGTTCCCCTTCTGGGCGAACAGGTGCAGGCTGTCCAGGAGCTGCAGGTCCCTGATGAGCGCGTAGTGCCTCGCGGAGTCTATGGAGGACACCTCGTCGATCAGGTCCTTTATGTCGTAGAAGTCCTTCTTCGCCTTGACGTTCTCGATGGCCTTCGAAAGAGCCAGCACGCTGGTTTTCGAATCGGATGAGGAGCAGAGCTCCATGATGTCCTTGGCGTCCAGGGAGCGCAGGGTGAACCTCAGCGGGCGTATGTCCCCGCTCTCGTCCATCCCGAACTCGACCATGCTCTCGCGGTAGGAACGGGGCGAGACGCCGAATCTAATATCCTCCTTGCCGTCGGCCGCGTCCCTCATGGCGCCGTACTCCCCGTGGGGGTCCACTATCATGCAGGTGACGCCGTGCTTCATCAGCTCCTCGACGATGTCGCCGGAGACGTAGCTCTTGCCCCCTCCGGTCTTCGCCAGAACGCTGACGTGCCTCTGGACCATGCTGTTTATGTCCAGCATTATGCGCAGGTCGTAGTTCCTGAGCATCCCGATGTAGGCGCAGGTGCGGGTGTCGTCCTTGAGGCCAAGAACCTTCTTGATGAACTGTGCGTCCGAGAGCCTGACGTCGCATCCGACCGCGAACGGCGTCCTCGGGGTGTTGAGGAGCCCGTTGGAATCCCTGTAGCCGATGACGGTGGCGGAGGCGATGACCTTCTCGTCGATCCTCCCGCTGTCCCTCTCCAGGCTCCTGTCCAGGGTGTAGTTGGATTTCCTGATGATGCTGTCGATCTGACAGAGCACCGGGCCGCAGTCGGGGTGCTCCACGGTGATGTAATCGGAGCGCTCCGCGTGCCCGACCATGCTGAACTTGAACGAGTTGGTGCCCACGTCCCCGTATATCGTGCCTATGACGGACGGGTCCCTCGCCTCCTCGGTTTCGATCATCGTGATGTCGAGCTGTACCATGCGTGCCTCCCACTCACCTCTATGCACGCCTGCGCTTTAAGGATTGCCCTCCGACCCTCCGCGGCAAGGGAATGTGCCAGCATCGGGAATCGTCCCCGTGCGCGCGCCCCCGCCCGCATCCGCCCCCATGCGAGAATTAAAGTATTATACGGCGTTCCAGCAACCATGATAGTTATTGGTGGATCCGCCTCCACGAATTTGGCAAAAGGAATCGCTTCCGAGCTCGACTGCGAGTACATCGAGGCAGTCACCGTCAGGTTCCCCGACGGCGAGTGCTATACGAGGATCGACAGGGAGACCCTCGAGGACGACATAGTGATCGTGCAGAACACCTACCCCGACGGGAACCTCATCGAGATGCTCCTGCTCGAGGACGTCGCAAAGAGGCTGAAGGCCAAATCCATCACGCTCGTGATCCCCTACTTCGGGTACGCCAGGCAGGACCGCGTCTTCAAGAACGGAGAGCCCGAGTCCGCCAAGGTCATGTGCGAGATCCTCGGCCTGAAGGCCGACAGGGTCATCACCGTCGACCTGCACAAGGAGGAAACCCTTCAGGCGTTCAAGTGCAAGACCAAGGACGTCAAGGCCGCCGAGGCCATCGCCGACTACTTCAGGGAGAAGGGGATCGACCTCGTCATGTCCCCCGACATCGGGGCGGCCGGACGCGCCAAGGACGTCGGTACCAGGCTGGGAGTGGAGTACGACCACCTCAACAAGACCAGGCTCTCGGGCACCGAGGTTCAGATCAAGCCCGCCAACGCGGACTGCAGGGGAAAGAACGTGCTCATCGTCGACGACATGATCGCAACAGGCGGAACGATCATCGCGGCCAACCAGCAGCTCAAGGAGGCGGGGGCCAAGTCCGTCTCCGTCGCATGCACCCACGGGGTGTTCGTCAACAACGCCATCCAGAGGCTGATGGGAAGCTCCCTCGACGGCATCTTCTGCTGCAACACGCTCGAGAACGAGGTCTCCAAGATCTCCGTGGCGAAGTCCATCGCCAAGGCCCTCAGGGAGTGAACCCGTGTCGAAGTTCGAGAACTACAACGAATGGTACCTCGACATGGTCGAGAAGGCGAAGCTCTCCGACAAGAGGTACCCCATCAAGGGAATGAACGTCTGGACCCCCTACGGATGGAAGATCATGAGGTTCGTGGACATCTACCTCAGGGAGGAGCTGGACGGCACCGACCACGACGAGGTATGCTTCCCCCTGTTCATCCCCGAGACCGAGTTCAAGAAGGAGAAGGACCACATCAAGGGATTCGATTCCGAGGTGTTCTGGGTGACGAAGGCCGGGAACAACGAGCTCGACGTGCCCCTCGTGGTCAGGCCCACATCCGAGACCGCGATGTACCCCATATTCTCGCTCTGGATCAGATCGCACCAGGACCTTCCTCTCAAGGTCTACCAGATAGTCAACACCTTCCGCTACGAGACCAAGCAGACCCGTCCGTTCATGCGCGTCAGGGAGATCCACTTCTTCGAATCGCACACATGCCACGACACCGAGGAGGATGCACAGTGCCAGGTGGAGGAGGACCTGGAGATAGTCAAGAGGCTGATGCACAGGCTCTGCCTCCCCTACTTCCTGCTGAAGCGCACCGATTGGGACAAGTTCCCTGGAGCGCACTACACCGTCGGTATCGACACGGTCATGCCCAACCACAGGACGCTCCAGCTGGGTTCGGTGCACCACTACAGGACCAACTTCTCCAAGCCGTACAACATCACCTACGAGGACGAGAACGGGGACCACCCCTACGTCCACCAGACCACCTACGGCATGAGCGAGAGGCTCCTGGGAGCGATCATCAGCGTACACGGTGACGATTCAGGACTCATTCTGCCTCCCGACGTTGCTCCGTTCCAGGTCGTCATCATCCCCATCCTGTCCAAGAAGAACGCCGACGAGGTCACCAAGGCATGCGTCGCCGTCAAGGAGAAGCTGGCGGCCGCCGGATTCCGTGTCAAGCTGGACGACAGGGACGACCGCCCCGGAAGCAAGTTCTTCGACTGGGAGATCAAGGGCGTACCGTTGAGATTCGAGATCGGCGGACGCGACATCGAGAACAGCGTGGTAACCTTCGCGAGGAGGGACAACGGCGAGAAGGGAACCATCGCACTGGATTCCCTGATCCCGGGCACCAAGCTCATACTCGACCAGATCGCCGACAGCCTCAGGGCCAAGGCCTGGGAGTTCCAGAAGGGGGCCGTCAAGGCCATCGAGTCCATGGACGAGATCCCCAAGGACGAGACGAAGGGCGCCTCGGAGACCAACATCAAGGAGGACTCGCTCGACCTCCGCGTGTACAGCTTCGGCTGGTGCGGATGCGAGGAGTGCGGACACAGGTTCGAGGACGAGCACGACATCAAGATCCTCGGTACACCCTACCTCCCCGGCGACGAGTACGACGGCAAGTGCATCGTCTGCGGCAAGCCCACCAAGACCAAGGCCTACGCGGCCCGTACGATGTGAACGCGGATGCCGGCACCCCGCCGGCATCCCACTTTACCATTCTGGCACTTATCCGTTTCCTTCTTTTTTGCGATAGCAACCGTTAAACGGGACCCCGTGCATTCACGCCCATGGTCTTCGAGGAGAACGAATACATCTATCTGGTCGGGTCCGACGACAGGAAGCACTGGCTGAGGGTCGCATACATCATGCTCAAGATCCCTTCGCTGGGAACGATCGACGGCGAGAGGTTCCGCACCATGGACGACGGTTCGTCACTCACCGTGGCGGGGAAGAGGTTCACCGCCTTCCGCCCCGGTACGATGGAGCTCATCGAAGGACTGGACAGGGGTGCGCAGATCATCACCCCCAAGGACGCTTCCACCATCCTGCTCTACGCGGACATCAAGTCTGGAGACAAGGTCCTGGAGGTCGGCGCGGGTTCCGGCGCCATGACCACGGCGCTCCTCAGGGCGGTCGCCCCTTCGGGGCACGTGCACACCCTCGAGCTCAGGCAGGACAACGCTGATGTCGCTCTGCGCAACCTCAAGCGCGCACGTCTGGATTCCGCATGGACCTGTCAGATAGGCGATGCCAGGGACGTGAAGGTCGACGACTACACAGCCGACGCGCTGGTCATGGACATGCCCGATCCCGAGAACGCGCTGGACAACCTCCTGCCCCATCTCCGCGCCGGAGGGAGGGTGTGCGCATACATCCCCAACACCAACCAGCTGGAGCTGATTGTCAAGGCGCTCCGCGAGAGGGACTTCTCCGACGTGTTCGCCCTGGAGAACATCCAGAGGGAGATGGAGGTCCACCCCGGAGGCGTGAGGCCTTCGTACAAGATGCTCGGCCACACCGCGTATCTGGTGTTCGGAAGGAAACGCGCCGACTGAACCCCGACGTGCGCGGGTACGCGCACGCCAACTTATATTATAATGAACCGATACCTGGCCAATGACAGTTATCGAAGTAAGAATCGAACTCAAGAAGGGTGTTGCCGACCCCGTCGGAAAGAACACCAAGAAGACGCTGGAGTCCCTCGGATTCAAAGGGGTCACCGCGGTCAGGTCCGTCAAGTTCTTCGAGATGGACATCGACGCCCCCGCCGACAAGGCCAAGGCCATGGCGGAGGAGATGTGCGAGAAGCTCCTCGCCAACCCCGTCATCGAGAACTACTCCGTCACCGTGAGATGAGCCAGATGTCAGCAGATAGGCTCATGATCAAACGCGATGTGCCGTTCCCGCTCTACGACATCGACGTGCTCTCCGCCACCGACGACGAGCTCAAGCAGCTGTCCTCGGAGCTGGGGCTCAGTCTGTCGCTGGACGAGATGAAGGTCATCGTAGATTATTTTAAAAAGGAGGGCAGGAACCCCACCGACATAGAGCTGCAGTCCCTCGGCCAGGCATGGAGCGAGCACTGCTGTTACAAGAGCTCCAAGAACATCCTCAAGGAGTTCGTGTTCGCCATCGACCACCCCGACATCCTCTCGAGAGGGGACGCAGGGGTGATGGTATTCGACGACGACTACGGATACGCGCTGAGGATCGAGAGCCACAACCATCCCTCCGCAATCGAGCCCTACGGAGGCGCCGCCACAGGGATCGGCGGTATCCTCAGGGACGTAATATGCATGGGCGCGCAGCCCATCGGACTCGTCGATCCCCTCTGTTTCGGGCCCATCGACACCGACAAGGAGCTCCCCAAGGGGATCAAGCACCCCAGGTATCTGGCGAGCGGTGTGGTCTCCGGTATCAGGGACTACGGCAACCGTATGGGTGTGCCGACCATATCCGGAGGATTCTTCTTCGATGACAAGTACACCGGAAACTGCCTGGTCAACGTGGGATGCCTCGGTATCGTGAAGAGGGACGTCCTCATGAAGAACTACGCCGGAGGACCCGGCGAGGTGATGATCCTCCTCGGAGGATACACCGGACGCGACGGTATCCACGGGGTCACATTCGCATCCGCTGATTTGACATCAACGTCGGATAAGGATTCCAGGGGAGCCGTCCAGCTCGGGGACCCGATCACCAAGGAGCCCACACTCCACGCCTGTATCGAGGTTGCGGAGAAGAAGCTCATCACGGGAATGAAGGACCTCGGAGGAGGAGGTCTCAGCTGCGTCATCGGAGAGATGGCGCTGGACGCCGGATGCGGCGCAGACGTGGATTTGGACAAGGTGCCCCTCAAGGAGGCAGGACTCGCACCCTGGGAGATCTGGGTGTCCGAGTCGCAGGAGCGCATGATGGTAACCTGCAAGCCTGAGAACGTCGACAGGATCCTGGAGATCTTCGACATGTGGGACGTCCCCGCGACCGTGGTCGCGAGAACGACCGACATCCCCCACACCCGCATATTCTGGAAGGGGGAGCCGATCTTCGACATGGATCTCAAGTTCCTCACCGGCGGACCGGTCTACGACCGTCCGTACGAGCTCCCCAAGACCTACTGCAAGTGCAGGGAGTCGTTCCCCATACTGCCCTCGAACAACGAGGTCATCCTGAAGTTGCTGTCCGATCTGAACGTGGCATCGAAGGAATGGGCGATCCGCCAGTACGACCACGAGGTCCGCGCGGGTACCGTCCTGAAGCCTATGGTCGGGAAGATGAACATGACCGGACCCGGGGATGCCACGGTGCTCATGCCCGTCCTTGGAAGGTGGAAGGGTCTCGCGGCGGCCGTCGGATGCAACCCGTGGTTCTGCGAGGGAGACCCCTACAAGGGCGGTATGGCCTGCATCGACGAGACCTGCCGTAACATAGTCGCCGTCGGAGCGAGGCCCCACGCTTTCACCGACTGTCTGAACTTCGGAAACCCCGAGATCCCCGAGAGGCTCGGAGTGTTCAGGGAGGCGGTGAGAGGACTCGGAGAGATCTGCAAGTCGCTGGGTCTTCCGATCCCGTCGGGTAATGTCAGCTTATACAACGAGGCGCCCGGAGGACACCACATCCTCCCGACGCCCATGATCCTGGGGACCGGACTCATCGACGACGTCCGCAAGGCCGTCTCTGCGGACTTCAAGGAGGAGGGCGACAGGATCTACATCGTCGGTTCCACCAAGGACGAGATGGGCGCATCCCTGCTGTTCCGCAAGTTCGGCGGAATCGAGGGAGACGTGCCCGGAGTTGACATCGACAACCTCAAGAAGCTCATGGACAAGATGCTGTCCGCCATGGACAAGGGATTGGTGCGCGCATGCCACGACTGTTCCGACGGAGGAATGGCCGTCGCCGTCGCTGAGATGTGCATCTCCGGTGACATCGGAGCCGAGCTCGACCTCAGGGACATGGGCCCGCTGGACGACGCGAGGAAACTGTATTCGGAGAGCAACACCCGCTGGATTGCCGAGGTGAAGGAGAAGGACGCGAAGGCGTTCCAGGACATCATGGGCGCCGATGCGGTATGCATCGGAAGGACCGGCGGAGACTCCCTGAAGGTGGCATCCGCAGGCATATCGCTCTCCGTCAAGGACATGAGGAAGGCGTGGAACGATCCCGTCTGGAACATCATGGGGGGAGTGCAATGAAGGCATCCGACGTCAAGGTATGCGTTATACGCATCGAGGGAACCAACTGCGAGGACGAGATGGCAGAGGCATTCAGGATGGTGGGCGCCACGCCCGAGAAGGTCCACCTGAAGCAGCTGACCGGACAGGCCCCCGCCGACATGAGGCGCAGCCTCGAGGATTACGACATATTGGCATTCCCCGGAGGGTTCTCCGCAGGGGACTACATCCGCGCTGGAGCTATCTTCGCCGCGAGGATCAAGTCCGCCATCGGACCCCAGGTAAGGAAGTTCGTCGAGGCTGAGAAGCCCGTGCTGGGCGTGTGCAACGGATTCCAGATTCTCGTGGAGCTGGGATTGCTCCCGGCCATGGAGGACTGCATGACTCCCGTCCCCACCGCCGCGCTGTACACCAACGACTCCGCCAGGTTCGAGTGCAGGCCCACCCTGCTCCGCAACGACAACCGCGGCAAGTGCATTTTCACCTCGGCGTTCAAGCCGAAGCAGGTCGTCATGTTCCCGTCCGCCCATGCTGAAGGTAAACTGATGAGCATGGACCCCAAGTTCGTGGAGAAGCTGGAGGAGAACGACCAGGTCGTGTTCAGGTACGTCGGCCCCGACGGAAAGGCACCCGTTTACCCGTGGAACCCCAACGGATCCCCCTCGGACATCGCGGGGATATGCAACCCCGCGGGGAACGTCATGGGACTCATGCCCCACCCCGAGCGTGTGCTCACCAGGTTCACCCACCCGGACTGGACCAGGGGATACACCTCCGAGGAGGGCGACGGTCTGCTGGTGTTCAGGTCCGTCATGCAGAAGCTCGTGCAATGAAACTGGAATCGGGACTGGGCCGCATCAGGGATATGAAGCATCCTCTAGCGGTGCTCATCCTCGCCGGTCTGGCGGTGCGGCTCGTCCTGATGCCCTTATTCTCGTTCAACATAGACCTCACCTACTGGATGAAGGTCTTCAACCTCATCGACGGAGGCAACGACCTCTACTCGATCGGAGGCTACTACTACACGCCCGTATGGGGGTACATACTGGGCGCGATGGACATGCTGGCACATGTCCTCGGATTCACCGATTTCGGCACACAGGTGCCCGAGCTGTATCCCTACGTGGGGATGGACTACAGCATATCCCCGTATGTGACGTCGGTATCGTTCAACGTGCTGGTGAAGATCCCGCTGATCCTCACGGACATAGCGGTCGCGTATCTTTTGTATACATTCGTGATGAGGATATCCGACGACAGGAACAAGGCCCTGCTGGCCTGCGCCCTGTGGGCGCTCTGCCCCCTCACCATACTGGAATCGTCGGTGCACGCGATGTTCGACAACGTATCGGCGATGTTCATGCTGATATCGTTCATAGCTGCATACGACAGGAAGTACCTCCTCGCGGGCGGGGCGTACAGCCTCGCCATCCTCACCAAGTTCTTCCCGCTGTTCTTCATCTTCCTGCTCCTCGCCATCGTGGTGAGGAACGAGGGATTCAACATGCGCTCCATAAGGAGCATCGCGATGGCGATAGCATCCGCCGTGGCCGTTATGCTCCTGGTGGAGCTCCCGGCGATAATCAACGGACAGTTCTGGGAGTCCGTCAGCTTCATGACCGAGAGGATCGGTCTGTCCGCCTCGACGCTGGAATCCCTGGGCATCTGGCTCTTCGTCGGCCTGGGCATACTGGTGTTCCTGGTCGCCGCGGCGGCTCACTACTTCTGTAGGATCCGTCCCGATATAATCCGCTCGAGGTTCCTAGAGATATCCGACGAGGACAGGAACAGGAAGGTCCTGAAGGTCATCAAGGTCGTCGCCGGCGTGATGACGGCATTGATCCTGCTGTATTCCGTGTATTCCGTCATCAAGGCGGAGGGCACCCTCGTGGACATATTCAACGTGTTCGCCAAGAGGGTCGTGCTGCTCCTGTCGGTCTATACCCTTCTGCTGGAGGCGTACATCGCGTACAGGTTCCTGTTCAGCAGGAAGGAGGGCATCATGCCCTACATCTACGCATTCGCCATGTCCGCGGCGGTCATATTCCTGTGGCCCCCGGCACCCCAATACGCAATCGTCATCGTCCCCGCATTCGTCCTGCTGGCGGTGTTCGACGGCAGGTTCGTGAAACCGTTCGTGATCATGACAGTGCTGATGGCGCTCTACGACATCGTGCTGGCGGGACCGTCGGCGGTGTTCTCCCTGGCGGTGTACACGAGTCTCATGGACATCTCGTCGCTGGTGCCCATGGTGGAGTTCGTCACATCCTACATCTTCGGCGAGCTCCCCACCATCGCCCCGTTCATGCTGGTGTTCGGCGGGGCCTCCTACGTCTCGTTGCTGTATCTCATCTACAGGGGGATCATCCTCGGAAGGAGGGGATCCGAATGAAGGCAATCGCCGTCATACTTGCGGTATCCTGCGCACTCATGGCCGTTGGAGCGGCGGTGGCGTACTGCTACCACCCCGACACCGGATTCTCCGTGACCGAGGACGGTTCCGGGAACGCGACCGTATCCGTATCGGGTACGCTGCCCGCGGACGTGACCTACCGTCTGCTCTCGGGCACCGAGGTCCCGGAGAGGATCTACCTGTACCTGGACAGCGACTATTCCGGAGGCATGGTCTCATACAGGGACCAGGACAGGATGCTGTCCTCCATCAGGGATATGATGCGCGAGCGCGGATACTGCAACGCGGAGTTCATCGATTCCGCACGTCTGGCACAGCTGTGCTCCGCGCCATCCGAGGCTCCCAAGAGGGCCATAATGATGATCAGCGGGGCGGTCCCGGAGAACGTCTATCCCGACGATTCGAACAACGGACTGGAGACGTGGATGGCCAACGGAGGGGCCCTCTACTGGGCGGGACCCGATATGGGACTCTACAGGGCGGACGCCCACGGAGACAATGTCAAGGTGGAGGGCGGAGGACGTTTCGGCGACAACATCAACAATTCCACGGAGAAGCCCTGCCTTGTCGGGAAATCGTCCGACATCTCCAAGGCCATGGGATTCGCCGGAGGCCATGCGGAGTTCGGTCTGAAAGCCGACTATCCCGGAAGTGCGGTAATGGGTCTCTACGATGAGTACTCGTCGTTGTCGGTCGTGCCCGCAGGCACCGGAAGGATCTTCGTACTGGGCTGTCCGATGTCCTCGCTGGACGTGGAGAGCCTGTACTCCTACGTGGATATCGTGGTGTGCGGGATAAACGAGAACACGGCTGTGAAGGACACCGGCTCCTATCATAAGGGATACGGCAGCGGATCCTTCACGGTATCCGGTGTGAGCGTTGGTGACGTGCTGTACGTGACCTCGGGCAAGCCCGCCTCCGTCAACGGAAGGGCGTTCCTGCTCTGATCAGAGGTCCACGATGACGTCGACGAGGTCGCCGTCGCTCAGACTGAGCGTGCGCCTGATGTGGTACTGGCAGATGATCTCGATGGTCTCCCTGTAATGGGACCTCTCCGGAACGACTATCGCGCATTCCAGGTTCTTGATCTTCGCCTTGTAGGCGATGACGTTGCCGAAGGTCCTGCCCTCGCTGACGAACCCGTTGATCATGATGCCCTTGCTCTTCCTGATGACGTCCAGCTTGCCTACGTCCTCGGGCACGATGTCGAGGTTGAACGTCCCCTCGAAGGGCGTGAATCCCAGCTGTTCCCTGATCTGGTCGCTGTAGCCGGGCTGGCAGATGTAGTAGCCTCCCTCCCCCATGCCCTGGGCGACCTTCCCGTGGATGATCATCTTGTCGGTGTTCTCGAACACCTTACGGTATTCCAGGTACTCCTTTTTAAGGAGTTCTGCTCCCTTTGGAGTGATGCGGATCTGCTGCTTCCTGGCTCCGACGTCGCGTTCGATGTATTTCGCTTCCAGGAGCTCCAATATGCGTTTGGATGCCGATTGTTGGCTCATCTCGAGCGCTTCGCCGAGCTCCCTGGAAGAGACGGTGACGCTGTCCCTGAGTCCCCCTAGCAGTGCTATCCTCCTCAATGCGAAGGTGAACTTCTCTTCCATGTGCGCGCCTATTATTTAGGCGTACTTAAACTTTTATGAGGGCACGGACCGTCCGAACGGCGTTCCATAGGTCTCCGATAGGGAAACGTACTGAAAAGTGGGTGGGAAAGGGGTTTGCCGGAGCCGAACCGGTGTTCAGGCTCCGAACCAGTTCTCTGACCTGAGACAGAGGAGGACGTTGACGAGAACGAGGACCGCCGCCACGACCGCCACGACAGTGAATGCGATGGAGAAGATCTCCACGATTGCGCCGAAAGCGATAATGGCGATGATGACGAAGCACATGAGCTGCATCATGGAGACATTCCACTGGCCGTTCTCCTTGAATCCGCCTGCCAGTGCAAAGAACAGTACAGCCACGACGAGGTACATACAGCAGGTACCGAGGACGTTAGTGCTGTCGATACCAGTGAACTGCGCCGCCATGAATCCGATGGTGATTGCGCCGGCGAGTGCCGAAATGATCGCCGCCACCGTGAGACTCTGATTTCTGTTCTGCATGGTTTTCACCGTTTATTGGATGTCGAATGTATTCCTTATAATTAAAGGGTTGGGGACGGGCCGGGCCCGTCCCGCTCATTCAGCATCGGGCACTCCGATGTATTTCAGCGCCTGGATGAACACGGCAGCGAACACGAACGCGGGCACGCAGATGGTCCAGCTGATACCGGTGACATAAGCACCGACGAACGCCAGCAGGGCGATTCCGGTGAGTCCCGCGGTCAGGGTGCGCCTGCTCATCATGTCGTCGTAGAACATCGCGATGACCGCGATGACACCGAGTCCGATGAAGACGTACTGTCCGATGTTGTGGGCGGCGAAGCTCTTGTCCAGGAATCCCATGACCATGAGCCCTATGCCCGCTCCGATGAGCAGTATGCCGGCGAACTCCGCGAACTGCGAGTTCCTGGCCTTGATGAGTCCGTATCCGAACAGTGCCAGGAAGAATCCTCCGACGAACGTGGCGATGAACGCGCACACCTCCGTACCTCCGGTGATGACCGAGAGGTCGGAGAGGGTGACCGCATCTGCATCCATTCCGGAGATGACGATGGCGAATCCGAGTCCGATGGCGAAGATCGCCGCGGCGAGCGTTCCCATGAGGGTGACGAATCCGGAGCCGATCTTCAGGCCGTTCTTCTTGCACTCCTCGTCCACGGCATCGAAGGTCGCGTCGGATTCCTCATCGGGCTTGCCAGTGAGCAGGCTCACGACCACGATGGCGATGAACGCGAACACGAATCCGGGCAGGAGCTCGTAGAGTCCGGTGACGGGTGTGTCCATGATGAACTGCTTGGTGATGATACCGCTCCTGAAGAAGGTGTTCCACAGGACGACGGTCAGGAATCCGGTGAGGATACCTGCGACTGCTCCCTTACCGTTGGTCCTCTTCCAGAACAGCGAGAGGATCATGAGCGGACCGAACGCGGCACCGAATCCTCCCCATGCGAAGGACACGAGGTTCATGATCGAGCTCTCGGGGTCCAGCGCGATGAGTGCGGCGACGATGGCGATGACGATGATGATTGCCCTGGAGATCCATACGAGCTTCTCCTCGGCGACGTCCTTGCCCTTGAAGTGCTTGTAGATGTCGTTGCTGACGGCGGATGAGGCCACGAGCAGCTGGGAGTCCGAGGTGCTCATGACCGCCGCCATCAGAGCGGCGAACAGCACACCTGCGAGAGCGGGCACGCTGACCGCCCAGAGGGTGTTGACAGCCTTGATGAATATGAGCTCGGGGTTGAATCCGTCGATGAGGGTACCGTCGGCCGCGATGAGTCCCTCGCTGGCCGCCCATGCCCTTCCGATCAGACCGATCATACAGGCGCATGCGAGCGAGATGACCACCCAAACGGTGGCCACGCGCCTGGAGATCCTGATCTCGTCGGGGTTCTTGATGGACATGTAACGCACGGCGATGTGGGGCATACCGAAGTAACCGAGTCCCCATGCCAGACCCGACACGATCGCGATCCATCCGCAGGAGATGAAGTCCAGCGAGAATTTGGGGTCGGTACCGGAGATGGCCTTGATGGCCTCCGTCGCCTCGTGCACGCCTCCCAGCTGGTCCGTGAGCGCCAGCGGGATGATGATGACCGCTACCAGCATCAGCAGACCCTGGAAGAAGTCGGTCCAGCAGACGGCCTTGAATCCTCCGAGGAAGGTGTAGATGATGACTATGACAGCACCCACCAGCATCAGCATCTTGTACTCCCCTTCGGGGAAGATGGCAAGAAGCGTGTTCCCTCCTGCGACGAACGCCGATGCGACGTAGACGGTGAAGAACACGAGGATGATGATGCCGCAGAGGATCCTGAGCAGGGTCGCCTGGTCCTTGAAGCGGTTGGAGAAGTATTCGGAGATGGTGATGGAGTTGTTGGCCTTCTCGGAGTACACCCTCAGACGCTTGGCGACGACGAGCCATGCCAGATACGTTCCGATGGCGAGACCGATTCCGGTCCATACCTCGCCCACTCCGGCCAGCAGGATCGAACCGGGGAGACCCATGAGGAGCCATCCGCTCATGTCCGAAGCCTGTGCCGAGAGTGCCACCACGTAGGGGTTCAGACCCCTGTCGGCGAGGAAGTATTCGTTCATTTTCGCTGACCTGTTGTAGAAGTACATCCCAACGCCGATGATGACGATGAAGTACGCCACGAAGGCCACAATCATCCAGATTTCCATAGTGGTAACCTCGTTAAGTGATTCGAAAACGTGGCCAGCTATTATAATAATAACTGAACGAAAATCGTAGCGTTGCGGAATCCATCGGTAAAATTCCGTTATTCGAAGGATATTGATGTGTATCCGACAACGGCATCGCGGTCGTAGTGGATGGTCTCCCAGGAGTTGGAATGGCTGAGCAGCGTCGCCTTCGAGGGTTCCGTCGCCATCATCGCCGCCGCTATGGGTCCGTACCCGCATACGCTCATCCTGTTGCCGTAGATGCACTCGTACATGCCCTCTACGTCAAGTGCCAGTATCCTTTCGATGAACATCCTGTCGAGCCTCTTCTCCACCTCGTCGGGCACATAGTGCATCAGGTCGCTGGATGCGATCACGACGACGTCCTTCCCCTCGCATGCAGTGCGTATGGCCTCCGCGAGCCTGCGGGCGGTGGCGATGTCCTGCCTCCCCATGATGATCGGCACGATCTCCGCGTCGGGGTCGATGAACTGGAGGAACGGCAGCTCCACCTCTATGGAGTGCTCGTACCTGTGGGCGTTGGGGGAATCGGTAATCAGTTCCCTCAGCCTGTACGCGATGCCGCTTACCTTGCATTCCCCCATGGGCATGACGTAGGGGTCCGAGCACATCACCAGATCGAAGGGCTGTCCGCGGTGGTCCGGTCCGATTATGATGTACGCATCCCTGTGCCCGTCCTTCCTCAGTTCCGCGAATGCATGCGCGGCTATGGGTCCTGAGACGTTGATCCCGGCGTGGGGGACCACCACCGCCTTCAGGCGTCTGGCACTTCCCTGTTCCGGTACCGGTCCGGGACCCTTCTCGTGAGTGAAGCAATCCTCCACGAGCTCGGTGAGTTCGTCCCTGTCGATGGGGTAGAAGCGGCCGGCGACGGCTGGGTAGCGCATGTTCAGCCGATGTAAGTGTAAGGTCAAAATACTTGTCTTCCCGCGGGACCGGGGGCCGGAGCCCCCGGAACCCGGAGAACCAAGGATTGAGTGTAACTGGTTTCAGAGCTTGGATTCGAAGTCTTCGATCTCGAGCTTGTAGTCTGCGGGGTCCTTGAGGTCTCCCCTTGCGAGAAGGACCTCCCTTGCGAGGAGCCAGTAGACGCATGCCAGTGCACGCCTTCCCTTGTTGTTGGTGGGTATTACGAGGTCGACGTTCCTGGTCTCGTTGTTGGCATCGCACATTGCGACGATCGGGATCTGGATGTCGAGTGCCTCTTTGACGGCCTGCTTGTCTGCCGCGGGGTCGGTGACGACCAGGATCTCGGGCTCGACGAATGCGCCGTTGATGGGGTTGGTGAGTGTTCCGGGGATGAAACGGCTGTCAGCGATAGGTGCGCCGATGGCCTTGGAAAACTCCTTTGCGGGGGTCTGTCCGTACTGCCTGGCGGAAACTACGAGGATCCTCCTGGGGTCGATGCGGGCGAGGAACTTGGCCGCTGCCCTGATCCTCTCGTCAGTCTTCTTGACGTCGAGGACGTAGAGACCGTCCTGCCTGACCTTGTAGATGAAATCCTTCATGTCAGCGCTTTTCTGCTGTGTACCGATGTGGACTCCGGATGTGAGGTAGATGTCCTCAGCGATCAGGAGCTCTGTGTTCTCAACTTCACTCATGTGTAAACCTCAATCTTTGGTTACTGTGATGGGGATGACTCCCGCATCGTACTCCTTCATGGCGATGTCGACAGGATCGATCATACCGGTGCTGTCCACGAGGATGGGAGCACCCAGGGAGATCTGCAGTGCCCTTGCACCGACAATCCTTGCCTTCTCGAATCTAGTGTCACTCATTAGTATCACCATAGGGGTACGTGGGTTATTAGGCTCTTGATTATAAAGCTTTTGGAACTTTGAGCCCTTCTCCCAGCAGTATGGCCCTCCTATATTAAGAATACAACGGTTGTTCCCGCACCCTCCCCACAACTAAAAATACGGTCACGGATATGGCCGTGCATGGAAGACAACCTCGCGCTGTGCGCGTGCGCATTCGTCCGCAACAAGGGCAAGAGCGTGTTCACGGAGAACGACGTCCTGATGGGACTGTCGATGGACCTCCGCTGGATGACGTACAGCGAGGCCAAGGCCTTCCTCTCCGCGATGATCACCGCGGGACTTTTCGAGAGGTCCGGCGACATCTGCCGCGCGACCTTCTCCGAGAACGGCATCGACGTGCCCGTCGCCTACAAGCCCTCGAGGGAGCTGATCGGGAAGGTCATGGCGACCAAGGAGGCGCCCGCCCCCAAGCCCGAGAAGGAGGATGTGCCAGCGCAGGAGAATCAGGTGCCCGCGGACATGATGCCCACCCTCATGAAGGTGGCGGTGGACAACGGCATAGAGCGCAAGGACTTCATGGTGCAGAGCAACGCCATCTCCAGGAAACTGGGCATCTTTATCGAGGTCGCGGCTCTTTATGTGCTCAGGGACGCCGGCGTCGACATCACCGAACTGTCCGACCGCGTCTACGAGTCGGTCAAGCTGAAATGATTGAAAAGGGCGGGTTCGCCCGCCGATGGTGTTTATTCCTTTCTGATGAAGTTGGCGAGGGTCATCTTGTCGTTCCTCGATCCTCCGCCGACGGATCCTCCGCCCGCGACGACCTCGGTGAGCTTGATGTCCAGGGCCTTCTCGATCTTCTTGACAAGCTTGTCGTCGGGAATCAGCGTCTCTGCCTCGACCTTGGCCAGCAGGCCCTGCTTCTCTCCGATGGACTCGGCGAACTGCTTGAGGTCCATGCCCCTTGCGGTGTGGGCCTTCCTGATGATCTCGCCGTAGCCGTCCACGATGTGGACGTTGTCGTTGCCGTCGTAGACGTTCTTGGTCTGCATGCGCCTGTTGCGCCTCTCGAGCCTCTGCTCGATGACCGTGGGGCTGGCTCCTGCCCCTCCGCCTCTGGCGTTGCCCCTGTTCTCATCTCCGAACCTTGCACAGTTGGGGCACACGGAGAGTCTCGCACCGTCGATGAACACCGGCCTGGTGCTCGGTACGTTCTTCCCGCACATTTCGCAAATCATGCTTCACCCATGGAAGAACCGAGATTAAAAGTTGCGCACGAGCGCTGGATTCCGATATGCGCCGTCAACCGCCCGCGTCGGCAATGGTTATATTATAGTGCGCTTTTAACCCCTTAACGGTGACAGCAATGGTGGACGACAAGGACTACAGCGCCGAGGACCTCAAGGAGAAGATCAAGGTACTCGAAGAGAGGAACGTCAAGCTGATGGCGGAGCTTCAGTCGGCGGAGACCGACAAGCGCCATTCCGAGGCGGAGCTGTTCAGAGTCCAGAAGGACCTCTCCAGGCTGAGGAACGAGATGGAGCGCATCAAGGCTCCCCCGCTGATCGTGGCCACGCTGAGGGACCTCCTCCCCGACAACCGTGTCATCGTCAAGAGTTCCACCGGACCGGATTTCGTCGTCACCGTATCGGAGTACTGTCCCCCCGAGGACCTCATCGTCGGTTCCAGGGTAGCGCTCAACAAGCAGACGCTGTCGCTCATGAACGTCCTCCCGTCATCCGTGGACCCCGTGGTCAGCGGAGCGGAGATCATGGACAAGCCCGACATCACGTACGACGACATCGGAGGCCTCAAGGAGCAGATGCTCGAGCTGCGCGAAGCGGTCGAGGATCCCCTGCTCAGGCCCGAACTGTACGAGAAGGTGGGAATCGAACCCCCGAAGGGAGTCCTCCTCGTCGGTCCCCCGGGGACCGGAAAGACCCTCATGGCCAAAGCCGTCGCCAACGCCACCAACGCCACTTTCATCAGGATGGTGGGATCGGAGCTGGTCCAGAAGTACATCGGAGAGGGGGCCAGGCTCGTCCGCGAACTGTTCGAGCTCGCCAAGGAGAAGGCACCCAGCATCATATTCATCGACGAGCTGGATTCCGTCGGAGCCAAGAGGCTCGACGTCACCACATCGGGAGACCGCGAGGTCCAGAGGACCCTCATGCAGCTCCTGTCCGAGCTGGACGGTTTCACCCCGACCAGTAACATCAAGATCATCGGGGCCACCAACAGGCCCGACATCCTCGACGACGCCCTGCTCAGGCCGGGAAGGTTCGACCGTATCGTCGATGTCGGTCTCCCCGACCACGACGCGCGCCAGCAGATCTTCACTATCCACCTCAGGCGCATGAGCATTGCGGAGGAGGTATCCCCCAACAAGCTCGCGGACCTCACCGAGGGAGCGTCGGGAGCCGAGATCAAGTCCATCTGCACCGAGGCGGGAATGCTCGCCATCAGGGACAACAGGGACACCGTCCTCGAGGACGACTTCCTCAAGGCCAAGACCAAGGTCCTGGAGGCCGGAAGGAACAAGATCAAGCAGGCGCCCACCCTGATGTTCGGATGAGCATCCTATAAGGAATGGAACGGCGGGGAGACCCGCCTTTTTTTTATTGAAAAATCCGGCACACGAGCACATGTGCCAGCGTATCGTTTCGCTTACTCCTGCTCGGGATCTTCCCCGCCGAAGAACGCGAGCTGCGTGGTGGCGTAGATGTCCTCCATGCCCTCCCCCTCCTTCGCGGATACCGCCCTCATCTGGCCGAACACGCCGACGTTCTCGAGGGTCTTGAATAATTCCATCCCGACTATGTTCTGGGGATCCCTGTCCTCGTCCAGCAGGTTCTCGTACAGGGTCTGGGGGTCCTCGAACCAGGTGATCAGCCTCTCCCTGGTCATGTCGTCGAGCAGATCGGATTTCGTAAGGACGTTCATTATGGGGATCTGCAGCCTGAACTGGACCAGCATGGCCAGCATCTCTCCGGAGATGAACCCGTTGGCGGTCTTGCAGAGCATGGGGTCCGCCGTGTAGACGATCATGGACTTGTCCCTTCCCAGCGCCTCCACCAGGTCGATGGACGACTGCCTGAAGGCGAAGAGCTCCAGCTGTCCGGGCGTATCGATCAGCACGTATTTCGCATCCTCCATCGCGATGGCGTCTGTGAGCCTGCTGATGTTCATCGTCAGAAGGTCAGCGGCCACGACCTGTGCCCCGTTGGGTCCCAGGTTGTACTGCTCCATCACGTTCCCGAGCGATATCCAGTCCCTGATGTCGATGTCGGGCTCGTAGGGCGTCGCATCAGAACCGGGATCGAGATTGACGATGATGGAACTGATGTCAGCGTTATCGAGCCATTCCTTGTATGCCTGGACCAGAGTACTCTTCCCGCTGCCCGCGGTACCGACGAAATAGAGGAACCTCATGCTATCGCTCGGAGTATTCAGTCGGCGTATTTCGTCTTTGGCATGTTTTATATCGGATGCATTGCGATTAGCTTGCATGGAAGAAAAGGAGAATTACGGATTCTGTCCCGCTTGCGGGGCCAATCTTCCGGAGAATTCCACGTTCTGTCCGGAGTGCGGACACAGGATAGGCGACGAGCAGTCGTACTCGCAGCAGCCCGGCGCCGGTTACGGCTACGGCTATGCCACCGACAGGTCGCCCATGACGCGCCTCCAGGGGAAGCTGCTGGTCGCGTTCATCTTCGTGCTGATCTACGGGATCATGAGCATATTCGGAGGTCTGTCCCTCCTGACGATCAACGACGCGTTTGTCGACCAGCTGGACCAGATGCTCCAGGATGCCGGACAGGGGACCTTCGAGGAATTCATGTCGTCGATGGGTTACAACATGACCAAGTCCGAGTTCATCGAGATGTGCAGGGTATCCGCAATCGTCTCGCTGGTATCCGGAGCGCTGTGCATAGCCGCCAACGTGTTCATGTACAAGCACACCAAGCGCATCATCGCCACCGTCCTGGTCGCGATCGCTGCACTGGTCAATTTCGGCACGGTCACCTACTCGGGATTCTTCAGCGTGTTCCTCAACGTCGTCATTGGACTGATCATGGCGTATCTGGTGTACGCTTCGTCCGACTCGTTCAAGGATTGAAAAGGAAAAAACGGTTTAGGGCGGGGTTTCCCCCGTCCTCATATCTTTCTCATGAATCCGAGGTTCGGCTCGTAGATCTGACCCTCGTTCATCAGCTCGTCCAGCAGGGTCTCGACGGCATCCGCCGATATCCCCTTCTCGGACGCCTTCCTCTCGATCTCGTCCCTGGGGGCACCCTTGGAACCGGTGTCGAACTCCTCCACGAGACCGAGGATGAACTCCTTCTGGTCGAAGGCGTCCATGCCGCTGTCGTCGCTGCCGGGCAGGGTCTCCTGCTGCGGTGCGGGCTGGATCTCGTCGCGGAAGTCCGATGCGTCCTCGGGGAGTCCGAAGTCGATGTCCTTGCCGGGCAGGATCTGCCTGAGTGCGGACTGGAGCATCTTGGCGTACCTCTGGGACTCGGGGCGGTCGTAGTGGTCCAGCGCCCTGACGATGCCGTCGGCCTCCGATTCGGTCATGCCCTTCTCCTGCAGCTCCTTGACGGACGCCTCGGGGAAGGTGAGAGCGGTCCTTACGAGGTTGAGTCTCCTCCAGAGGTCCTTGGCTGTGTCCAGCAGCCACGCGTTGTAAGTGTCCTCGTCGATGCGGACGATCCTCTCGGGCCTGAGGTTGACGTAGGTCCTGTCCTCGTTGTTGGTCCAGGTTCTGATCTTCGCGACGACGCCGACGTAGGGCTCCTCGCCCTCGTCGATGTCGGCGATGGCCGCGGCGGCCTCGGGCTGGAACCTCCCGGCCTGCAGGTAGAAGTTGCCCGTGACGTCCTTGACGACGGCGTTCCACATGGGCTCGCTGTCCGTTCCCTTCATGGACTTCTCAGTGAGCTTCCCTGCGACGAACACCCTGTTGAGCATAAGACCCAGAGGTGTGATCAGATATGACGGCGCAGCCTCGTCGTCCCCCTTGATCTCGAGGGACGATCCCGCTATCTCGCCGGCGAACGTCCTGAATGCCACTTCCCTCGCGTTCACATCAATGCCTCCTGTACCTCGCTGAGGAGTTTTTCCGCCTCAGCGTTTATGTCCCTGTCCTCGGGCGCGGCATCCGTCACGATCATGGACGGGCCGTACTCGTCGCTCATGACGTTCCCGCGGAAGGTCACGTTCCTCATCAGTATGCGCTCGCCCAGCAGTTTGGGGACGCTGCTCTCGCCGTTCTCGGCGGCGTATTCCTGCGCGTCCGCGAGCGAGATGCCTGTGAGCTTCTCGGTGACGTCGCGGTTGACGATGGCGCCCATCGCTCCCGTCCCGTCGTCTATGATTATCTTCATCCTCAGGTCGGCAACGGGTTCCACCGTGCCGTGGGTGAGGCACTCGTTGGAGAGTATGGAGCGCTTGCACTCCGGGCACCTCTTTATGATCCCGCTCCCGGCGCGTATGTCCAGCACGGTCCCGGTGACGGACATGTCCAGTCCCCCTCCGGTCCTGGTGATCTCCCCGACGGTCTTCTGCGATGCCGCCGCGGCCGAAAGGTCGCCGAAGGTGTCGTCGATCTTGTCGACGGCAGACCTGTCGCCGATGTTAAGCTGGGGGATGCCCTTCCATCCGCGGATGTAGGCATTCTCGATGCGCACGGCGTCCCCCTCGGCGAGGCCGAAGTCGTTCCACGCCGAGAACTGTATCTTCCCGGTCTCATCCGCGATGAGTCCGGACCAGACCTGCTTGTCCTCCCCCCTCGAATTGATGGTCCTGTTCTCCACGGAGAGGATCTTACCGGAGACGGTGACGCTCCCGATTCCCTCCCTGAGGTCGCAGATCTTGGCGACCGAGGAGCTGTATGCGATGGGCTTGGGCTCCGCCGCGGAGATCTCGACGTCCTCCTTCGTCACGGTGCACCTGTTGCCCAGGTTGATCTGTATCCTGTCGTTCCAGAGCTTTGTGTAGGCGTTGCTCACCAGGTAGACGCATCCGGTCTCCATGTCGAGGCTCCCTCCCTCCCATGCGGTGAAGGCTGCCGATCCGGTCTCGTCCCCGAGCACACCGGAGATGATGGTCCTGGGCTCTCCCTTGATCGTGACGTCCTTCTTCTCCGCCGAGATCACCTTGGCGAGTATGTCGACGTTGCTCTCGCTTCCGGTGAGCTCGCCGATCTTCTTCTTCTCGCCGGGCGCCTGCACGGCGGGCTTGGACTGTATGACGGGGGCGGAAGTGGTGACGATGTCCTTGTCGATGGGCTCCACTGCCCCCCTGTTGCCTATGTTGACCTGCACCTGGTCGTTCCAGAGCTTGGTGTACGCTCCCTTCAGGGCGTAGCAGCATCCGTCGGCCATGTCCACGCCGTCCGCGTTCCAGACGGTGAACTGCGCGGTACCGGTCTCGTCCCCTACGATTCCGGAGATGATCTCCCTGCTCTCGCCCCTGATGGCGACGGTCTTCCTCTCCGCTACAATGGCCTTCACCTCGAGGTCCACGCTGGGCTCGCTCCCGGTCAGGTCCGCGATCTTCATCTTCACGCCCGCCGAGACCTGTCCCGCGGGGCGGTTGGCGGAGACGTCGAGGGTGACGTCCTCCTTGGAGATCGCCCCCTGGTTGCCGATGTTGATCTGGACCCTGTCGTTCCATTTCTTGGTGTAGGCGTTCTTGAACATGTATGTGGCGTTCTGTTCCAGCTCGCAGTGCTCCCCGTCCCATACGGTGAACTGCGCCGTGCCGGTCTCGTCGCCGAGGGTACCCGACAGGAGGTGTCTCATCGTTCCCTTGATGGTGACCATCTTCTTCTCGACGTACACGACCTTGGCGAGTATGTCGACCCTGTTCTCGTTGCCGAGCAGGTCCGCGATCTTCTTCTGGACGTGGTCCGCGGTGACGAAGGAAACGTCGGTGGCGGGACCCATGCCGTACTTCTTGAGTATGGCATCCCTGATACGCCTGGTGTCCTCGATCCTGTACACGTTGGCGTACGTGCTAACCTGCTGTTCGATGTCCTCTCTCGAGGCCTTTCCTTCAAGCACCTTTGTCAGTTCTTCTACGATAGGTGTCAGTTGTTCGTATTCCATTCACATACCTCCTCGGCAGGGCCGAAAGGGTCGATTTTCGTTATACTTGCGGTACTAATAAGGCTATCGACTAACTGTAGCGCTAACTCGTCCGCGATCCGGGACGCCTTCCATGTGCCAGACATCCCAAAAAATGACGGTGTACATGCTGGCTCTTCGTCCTTTTCCGACCCTTTTTGTGACCCAGCGTTACCATAAACCATTTATTTATGAAAACAATCAACAGGTATGGTTCCCAAAAGCAAGATCGACGCGATCCTCAGCGGCTACGACCCCGAGGACATAACACTCGCAACGATGTGCTCGCATTCTTCTTTACAGATTTTCCACGGCGCCAGGAAGCTGGGCTTCAAGACCCTCGGACTGACGATCACCCACGACACCAGGTACTACGACGCGTTCCCGCTGGCCAAACCCGACGAGATCATCAAGTACAAGAGCTTCGAGGACATGGAATCCAAGGTCGACGACCTTATCGCGAAGAATGTCATCATCATACCCCACGGATCGTTCGTGGAGTACATGGGATCCGAGAGGTTCGGGGACTACCCCGTGCCCACGTACGGGAACCGCGCCGTCCTCAACTGGGAATCCGACAGGGACAAGCAGAGGAAATGGATCACCTCCGCGGGCGTCAAGATGCCCCAGCTCTTCAAGGACCCCAGGGAGATCAACGAGCCCGTCATGGTCAAGTACCACGGGGCCAAGGGCGGAAGGGGATTCTTCATCGCCAAGGACTACCCGGACTTCAAGCAGTCCATCGACAACACCCAGCCCTACACCATCCAGGAGTACTGCCTCGGAACCAGGTACTACCTGCACTTCTTCTACTCGCCGTTCAAGACCGACGGATACCGCGTGAAGCAGGGCGGAAGCCTCGAGCTGCTGTCGATCGACAGGCGCGACGAGTCCAACATCGACGAGCTGTACAAGCTGGGAAGCATCGAGGACGCGAAGAGATATGGCATGATGCCCTCTTTCGTGGTCACCGGTAACGTCCCCGTCGTCATCAGGGAGTCGCTGCTCCCCAAGGCCTTCGACATGGCCGAGAAGATCGTCAACCGCTCCTACGACCTGTTCGGAGGCATGTGGGGACCGTTCTGCCTCGAGACCGTCGTCACCGACAAGCTGGAGTTCAAGGTGTTCGAGATCTCCACCAGGATCGTCGCGGGGACCAACCCGTTCATCTCGGGATCGCCCTACGCGGACCTCATCTACCCCGGCCTCAGCACCGGAGGAAGGATCGGACTGGAGCTCAAGAACGCGCTCAAGGACGGTACCTTCAAGGACCTGATGTCCTGATCTGGGTCATTCCAATCCGGGCAATCGTTCCATTCTGACGGCCGTCAGGCCGTCCCGCGGCACCCGAAGGTCCAGACCGCTCTCCCGTCCATCCCCTACCCATATATAGGTCCGTGCAGTTCCGATTCGCATTGGAAACTTAGGTGACGAAATGCAGGTATCACAGAGACTTCAGGAAATCCCCCCGTCGGGGACAGTGGCGATCTCGAACCTCGTCAATCAGATGAAGGGAGAGGGGATCGATATCATCTCCTTCTCCGTCGGAGAGCCCGACTTCAACACCCCCGGGAACATCGTGGACGCATGCGAGAAGTCCCTCAGGTCGGGATTCACCCATTACACCCCGTCCATGGGGATACCCGAGCTCAGGAAGGCCATCGCGGAGTCCGTGAAGGCCAAGAACGGCATACCCTGCGAGGCCAAGAACGTCCTCGTCACCCCCACCAAGCAGGCGCTCTTCATGATCGCGCTGGCATACCTGGATCCCGGGGACGAGGTCATCCTCCCCGATCCGTCGTGGGTCTCCTACGAGGCGCACATCAGGATGTGCGGGGCGGTACCCAAGTACGTCACCACCGACTTCTCCGACGGATTCATCATCGACCCCGCGAAGGTCGAGGCGGCCGCCACCCCCAAGACCAAGATGATCGTCATCAACTCCCCGTCCAACCCCACAGGATGCGTCCAGCCTGAGAGCACCCTGAAGGGAATCGCCGACATCGCGAAGGACAGGGACCTCATGGTGATGACCGACGAGATCTACGAGCACATCGTCTACGACGGCGCCAAGCACTACTCCATCGCCGCCATGCCCGATATGTTCGACAGGACCATCACCGTCTCCGGTCTCTCCAAGACCTACGCAATGACCGGCTGGAGGATCGGATGGATGATCGCGCCCGAGGCCGACATCAAGGCGGTCAACAAGCTCCAGTCGCACTCGGTCACCTGCTGCACCTCGTTCACACAGCCCGCCGCCCTCGAGGCCATCAGGGGCCCCCAGGAGGACAAGGCCAAGATGGTGGCGCAGTTCAAGAAGCGCCGCGACCTCGCGCTGGACCTCATCTCCGAGATCCCGGGACTCGAATGCAATGTGCCAGGAGGCGCGTTCTACCTGTTCCCCAAGTTCTCCGCGAAGATCAGCTCCCACGAGCTGGCGGAGAAGTTCCTCATGGAGGGACACGTCGCGGTCACCCCCGGAAGGGCCTTCGGACCCGCGGGCGAGGGATTCTTCAGACTCTCCTATGCAGCATCCGAGGACGACATCGTCGAGGGACTGGGCAGGATCAAGAAGGTCCTCGGTTCCCTCTGAAACCCCAGATAAACACGCGGGCGCGTCGCATAATTCTGACGCGCCCGCGCATTACCTTATTAAGTAGTTCCGCATTCCCCCAAAAGTACGCTAGCGTACATACAATCAAGACAGAGGGAACAGATGGGCAGACAGCTATTCACCGTAGGACCGGTCCACGTAGAGGCGGACAGCCTCATGGCGCAGACCAAACCGATGATCACACACAGGTGCAAGGAGTACAAGGCTCTCCACGGAGCGATCGTGGAGAAGATCAGGAAGGCACTGTGCACCGACGACGACGTATTCCTCGTCGGAGGATCCGCGACGGTCCTCATCGAGGGCTCCATCAGGAACGGAGTCGCCAGCAGGTCCCTCGGGATGACCAACGGTTCCTTCGGGAACAGGTTCATCGAGTGCGGTACCGCCAACGGCAAGGACGTCGTCGAGGTCAAGGTCCCCTGGGGGAAGGCCATCAAGCCCGCGGACATCGAGGGCAAGGTCGGAAAGGACATCGAGGCCGTCCACTGGGTCAGCAACGAGTCATCCACCGGAGTGCTCAGCGACAGCGTCGCCCTCGCCGAGTGCGTCAGGGCGCAGAACCCCGATGCGCTGATCATGGTCGATGCGGTCACGTCCGCGTTCGCGGCCGACCTCAACCTCCCGAAGCTCCAGCCCGACGCGCTGCTCTTCGGTACGCAGAAGGCCCTCGCCCTCCCGCCGGGACTGGCGATCGGCATCGTCAGCGACAGGATCCTCGAGAAGTCCAAGGACATGAAGAACAAGGGATTCTACACCGATTTCGTCAAGCTCAAGAAGAATGCGGACGACAACTACGCACTCACCACGCCCCCTGTCTCGCTGTTGTACGCATTGGACTACCAGCTGGACCGCATCCTCGCAGAGGGTATGCAGGCCCGTTACAGAAGGCACGACGAGATGGCCAAGATGGTCCAGGACTGGGCCGACAAAAAGATGAACGGGCTGTTCCCCGAGGAGGGATACCGTTCCAAGACCATCGGCGTCATCAACCGCGGCGACCTGGACTTCGATGCGTTCCACGCCGCGCTCAAGCAGAAAGGTTTCGAGATCTCGAACGGCTACGGAGAGGTCAAATCCAGCACGTTCAGGATCGGTCACATGGGGGACATCACCCCCGCCAAGCTCAAAGGGCTTCTGGCAGCAATGGATGAAGTATTGGAGGAGATGCAATGAAGATCTTAGTTTCGGACCCTCTTTCGGAGGAAGGACTCGCGATCCTCAGGGAATCTGGTATCCCTGTGGACGTCAAACCCGGGCTCACAGAGGATGAGCTCTGCGCCATCGTCGGCGGATACGACGGACTCGTCATCAGGAGCGGTACCAAGGTCACCGCCAAGGTGATCGAGGCAGGCGCCAAGGGAGGCCTTCGCGTCGTAGGACGCGCAGGCGTCGGTGTGGACAACGTCGACATCCCCGCGGCGACCGACAAGGGAATCCTCGTCATGAACACCCCGTCCGCCAACATCCTGTCGGCGGCGGAGCACACCTGCGCCATGATCATGGCGGCGGCCAGGAACATACCCCAGGCCCACCTGTCCATGCACAACGGCGAGTGGAAGAGGAGCAAGTTCACCGGAATCGAGCTCAACGGCAAGACCCTCGGTATCATCGGTGTCGGCCGCGTCGGAGGAGAGGTCGCCAAGAGGCTGAAGCACTTCAACATGAAGCTCGTGGGATACGACCCCTTCCTGCCCCCGGAGGTCGCCGAGAACATCGGAGTCAAGCTCACCAACCTGGAGGAGGTCATCACAACAGCGGACATCATGACCATCCACACCCCGCTGCTCCCCGACACCAGGAACATGATCAGCATGCCCCAGTTCAAGATGATGAAGCCCTCCGCCATCCTCGTCAACGTCGCAAGGGGAGGGATCGTCAACGAGGACGACCTGTACACAGCCCTCAAGGAGAAGGTCATCGCGGGCGCCGCGTTCGACGTATGGTGCAACGAGCCCCTCGGCGACGACGAGAAGAAGCTCCTGGAGCTCGACAACCTGATCACCACGCCCCACCTCGGAGCCTCCACCAGCGAGGCACAGGAGAGGGTCGCAATCGAGATCGCCCAGTCGGTCATCAAGTACCTCAGGGACGGGGAGATCGTCAACGCGATCAATGCCCCCCGCGGAAAGCTGGACCCCGCCACCGCGGAGTTCCTGCCCGTCGCGGAGAAGCTCGGAGCCATGGTCTCCCAGCTCAACGGCCAGAAGCCCATCGAGCAGCTCGAGGTCTCCTTCAACGGGGAGCTCGCCGACAAGGACACCAGGATGCTCTCGCTCTACATCCTCATGGGCATAATGAAGAACATCGTCGGCGCGCCCAACGCCAACCTGATCAACGTATCCGCCCTCGCCAAGGCCAAGGGCATCAGCCTCAAGGAGACCAAGAACGCCAGCGAGAAGATCTATGACAGCACCATCGGCGTCAGGATCGAGACCAAGGGAGACGTCTTCGACGTCCTCGGAACCGTTGTCGCGCACAGTCCCAGACTGGTCGGGATCAACAGCTTCAGGTTCGAGATCCCGCTGGGCGGCGGAATGCTCCTCGCACGCTACAAGGACACCCCCGGTACCATCGGCGCCATCGGGAAACTCCTGGGCGACAACGGCATCAACATCGCGATGATGTCCGTCGGAAGGGACGCTCCCCACGGCAACGCCGTCATGGCGCTCAGCGTCGACGAGCCGATCTCCGCCGAGGTCCTCAAGAAGGTCGACGAGGCATCCGGATTCGACGATTCGAAGTACGTGTTCATCGAGTGAATACCATGTCATCGATAGTGACTCTGGACGAGCTGAGCCTGGCCATTCGCAACAGCCCGGACAACAGGGGGATGGAGGAGGACCAGTCCTACGACCTGGCGCTCCACGTCCTCAACTTCTTCGGTTACTCGGACAGGATCATCGACAACATCCTGGAGCCCGAGGACCGCGACGCCTTCTACATGATGGAGGACGCCGGCATCCTGACCACCGAGAGGGAGGAGACCACCCTCTACGACGGAAGGGAGTGGAGGATCCACTACTGGCTGTTCAGGCACGACAAGATCGACAAGCTCCTCAAGGCCGGAGAGAACGAGGAGAGGGCGGCGCCCAAGCCCGAGTTCGACTACGCCGACCTCCCCGAGGACGCCTGGTCCAGGGACTGAAACCATATATGGACTACTTCCCCTACGAGCCCCGGGACACGCAGCGCGACATAGTCGCGTTCATCGACCGCACGGTCTCCTCCGGGAGGCACGCGGTCATCGAGTCCGGGACCGGTACGGGGAAGACCATCTGTTCCCTGGCGGGGACGCTGCCCTTCGCCAAGCGCGAGGGGAAGAAGATCCTGTATCTGACAAGGACGAAGTCCCAGCAGAAGCAGATCATATCTGAGTTGAGGAGGATAGCGGAGGGGAACGATGTCTTTGGCATCGCCATGCAGGGGCGTTCCCCGTCCACCTGCCCCATGATGGCCTCCGACCCCGAACTGAGGTACGGGACATCCGACGAATTATCCAAACTGTGCTCGCATCTGAAGAAGAAGGGCGCCGACGGGCGCCCCGGATGCCCCTATTTCGCCGCGATATCCGAGATGGATCCCGAGACCTATGTGAGGCAGATAAAGGGGGACATGCCCGACCCGGAGGCCTTCCAGAAGCGCTGCATGGACGACGGCTACTGCCCCTACGAGGCATCCAAGATCTGCCTGCCCTACGCGGACGTGGTGGCGGTACCGTACACCTTCGCGGTCATACCGGCCATACGCCGCCACCTCCTGGACTGGCTGAACGTCCCGCTGGAGGACTTGATAATCATAATCGACGAGGCGCACAACCTCCCGGACTTCCTGAGGGACTCGTGCACCAGCGAGTACTTCCTGCATTCCCTCGATTACGTGGAGAAGGAGGCCGACGACCAGAGCAACCCCGAGGTGTCAGACGGGATTGCCGTATCCGACGTCGTCGCCGCCGTGAGGAAGTGCTTCTCCGAGGCCGCACTCGAATACCTGCTGGACGCCGACGGCCTGATACCGTACGGGTTCCTGGAGGAGATACTGATGAGCGAGCTCTGCATCCCGTCGCCCCAGCTCCACGCCATGTGCAAGAACATGATTGAGCTCGGGGAGACGATCAAGGAGAAGAAGAAGGAGAAGAGGAAGCTCCCGAGGTCCTACATAGGCAACCTCGGGGCGTTCATAGAGTTCTGGATGGGCTCCGACGACGTGGAGTACGTGAGGCTGATAAACGGCGGGAACGACCCGTCGTTCGAGGCGTACTGCATGGACCCGTACGAGCCCGCGCTGCCCTTCAGGGAGTGCTTCTCGTCCATCCACATGTCCGGGACGCTGGAGCCACTGGAGCAGTACGTTAAGGAGCTGGGTCTTATCAAGTGCGACCACCGCACCTTCCCGTCGCCTTTCGATCCCGAGAACCTCCTCACCATCTACGCAGAGGACGTCACCACCCGCCACAAGGACCTCCAGATTGACCCGGACAACATCGGGCGCATAAGGGACTACATAATCGAGACGGTCAACGGCGTCGGGCGCAACACCGCGGTATTCTTCCCGTCCTACGATATGATGGACAGGTTCATCGCCAACGGTACCTCCAGGGAACTGGAGGGAGAGGTGTTCTCCGAGCGCAGGGGGATGTCGCAGGTGGAACTGATGGACACCGTGGACAGCTTCCGCTCGTCCGACGGTGGCATCCTTTTCGCCGTCACCGGGGGAAGGGTGAGCGAAGGCGTGGATTTCCCGAGCAGGGACCTCGAGGTCGCCATAATAGTGGGGTTACCGTATCCAAGGCCCAGCTTCAAGAAGGAGGCGCTGATAAGGTACTTCGACAGGCGCTTCGGCAACGGTTGGGAGTGCGTCGTCAAGACCCCCATGGTCAGGAAGATCAGGCAGGCCCGCGGGAGGCTTATCCGTTCGGAGAAGGACAGGGGCGTGGCCGTCGTCCTCGACAGCAGGGTCACGCAGATCTACGGTTTCGGGGCGATCCCCACCAAGGATCCCGTGGGGGACGTCAACGACTTCTTCGACGGACTGTTCCTCCCGTCGGAGTTAGCAGGCAGAAGGCTTCAGATGCTTTGACTTCGCCAGATAGTATACGAGAACGAACAGCAGGACGTTCCTCGAGAGGAGTATGATTATGCCCAACAGGCTGAACTCCTCGCCCGCGTCCCTGAAGGCGTAGTTGACCACCAGGTTCAGCTGTGTGAGCACCACGGATGCCGCGAACACGTACATCGCCCTCTTCCCGTCCTCCTTCTCCGACAGCATGATCAGCAGGGCGACGAACGGGATAATCCATACCAGGTACTGCGACGACAGCACCTTGTTGACCAGCATGAAGACCATCACCGCCCCGAATACGACGAGGATAAGTCTCGGCATGCAGTCCTCTATGGCACCCTCCCTCTTTCCAAGGAATGCGTAGTAGATGTACAGTGCCAGCATCAGGATGACCATGAGCGGCATCATCAGCTTAGCGACGGCATCGGGCACCGGTCCGTAGATGTTGTCGGAGCCGTAGTTGAACACGTAGGACACATCCATCAGCCCGAGGTTGCCGAGGAGCATGAACACGCTTGAGACCGGTGCTTCGGTCTGCAGTCCCCTGTCCATGTGGTAGGTGAGGAACATCAGCGCGGTGTCCGGATCGGCGATGAAGAACGGTACCATGCATGCTATGCCGATGACAAGGCAGATCCCTATGCCCTTGGCGGCGAGGTCGTAACGTCTCCTCCTGAGCAGGTAGATCAGGAAGACCGGGGCCGCCAGAGCGGGGTAGAGCTTGGTTACGGTCCCAAGTGCCAGCATGATCCATGACGCTGTGTATCTCTCCCTGGTGAAGAAGTATATCGAACCCAGGAGCATCACCATCGGGAACACGTCGTACCTGTCCAGCACGAAATCCAATAGGATGACCGTGAACACGATGTACAGGTCGGCGATCCTTCCGGGCTTGTCGGTGTACCTCTCCGCGATGCGGTACGTCCAGTACACCCCCGCCAGCAGGAACAGGTACGCCTCTATCCCGAACGCTATCTGATACGTGAACGAAGAGAACGAGATCAATCTGGGCAGGAAGATGATCAGCATGGCGAACGGCGGGTATTCGGCATCGAACCCGCTGTAGGGCATCTTCCCCGACGCCATGGCCTCCGCGTACCTGAAGTACAGCGTGCCGACCTCGCTGTCGATCCCGGAGAGACGGAACGCGGCATAGAACACTATCGCCGCGACCACGAAGACCTTGGTGAACTTCACCATGCTCTTCCTGGCCCCCTCGGGGATGCTGTCGACGGTCTCGCGCAGAGTCACGCTTTCTAGAAAGGCATCGTCATTTATTCCGTTTTCGCGGACTCGGACTTGCGGAAGACGATGAACTTGCTTATCAGATAGTTGAGGAGGATCTCCACTCCGGAGGTTATCCCTCTGGCGAACAACCCTTCGACGCCGAGGAACACGAATCCGAGTCCGATGGCGCACAGCGCGGGGAACAGCAGCGCGGCGACCACGCCGGTGAACACCCTCCCTCCGAAGAAACTCACCAGTTCCGCGCTCAGCTTGACCTTGGACGACCCGATGCACCTGAACACGTAGATCTTGTTGACAACGAACGCGAACAGGACCGCGCATATCCATGACAGGATGTTGCTGACCGCCAGGTCTATGCCCATGAAGACGAAGAGGGCATAGGTCCCCCAGCTTACGAGGACGGTGATCACGCCGAAGATGATGTACCTTATCCCCTCGTCGTGTTTGGCCATGAACTCCCCGTAATCCGGTGCCATCAGGCGTAAAAGAGGTTACTCGCATATAACGTAGACGGTAACGTTCCACACGGGATGTTTTTATTATAGAAGGCGATAAGGGAGCAAAGGTGCTCGAATGGATTTCGGAGACATACTGGCGATCATCGGTATCGGATTCTGGGTTTACGTACCCGCCCTGCTGCCCAACACGTTCGCCCCGTTCGTGGGCGGAGGAACCCCCGTGGACTTCGGGAAGTCGTGGAAGGGCAAGAGGATCCTCGGCGACGGAAAGACCTGGAGAGGGTTCATCGGAGGAGTGCTTCTCGGCGGACTCATGATCGGTCTGGCACAGTACGGTCTCTCCGAGCTCTGCGGCTCCGCGGACCACTGGGGATACGGGGACGACATATGGAGGGCTGTCAAGATCTTCCTCGTGCTCGGAACGGGTTCCCTGCTGGGTGACATGTTCGGATCCTTCATCAAGAGGAGGATCGGCATACAGAGGGGAGCGAAGGCACCCATCCTCGACCAGTACGACTTCGTGTTCGGTTCCTTCGTGTTCCTGATGATCTTCGACTGGAGCTTCTTCTACGACACGTACATCGAGGGCTACCACTGGATCGCCCTGGTGTTCCTGCTGCTGATCATCTGGTTCCTCCACAGGGGAACGAACATCATCGGCTACAAGATCGGTGTCAAGGACCAGCCCTGGTGAGTCCCCCTCGCCATCCTTTTTATTACCGCGAGGGCATACTCCGTCCATGTCGGAAATGTCACAGGCGCTGGTGGACTGCGGCGCGCTCCAGTTCGGGGAATTCACGCTCGCATCCGGTGCGAAGAGCTCATACTACATCGATATCAAGAGGGCAAGCACCGATCCCAAGGTGCTGAAGATCATCGCCAGGAACATGGCTGAGAACCTGAAGAAGTCGGGACTGAAGATCGACCGCATCGCTGGTGTGGTTTTGGGATCCGTCCCCCTCGCGGCCGCTCTCGCGTTGGAGACGGGGATCCCCTACGTCATGATACGCAAGGAGAAGAAGGACCACGGCACCGGGAAGCTCATCGAGGGCGTCCTGAACGCCGGCGACAGCGTGCTGGTCGTCGAGGACGTCATCACGTCCGCGGGCTCCTCCATGAAGGCCATCGAGACCCTGCGCGCCGAGGGCGCCAAGGTGGAGAACGTCTTCTCCGTCATCGACAGGGAGGCGGGAGGCGCTGAGAACCTCGCGTCTATCGGTGTGAAGCTCACCCCCCTCGTCAAGGCGTCAGAGCTGTTATGAACGCCCCCGAGAAGGACTGCAGGCTCTGCGGCCTGTGCGAAGGGAGGACCAACATCGTCCTCCCCGACGGCGATCCCGGTTCCAGGGTGGTGTTCGTGGGCGAGGGCCCCGGCGAGAACGAGGACCTCCAGGGAAGACCCTTCGTGGGCAAGTCCGGGAAGATACTGGAGGATGCCATGGCCGAGGCCGGGTTCGGCCGCTCCCAGGTCCTGATAACCAACACCGTCAAGTGCAGGCCGCCGGGCAACCGCGATCCCAGACCGGAGGAGATGGAGGCCTGCAGGCCCTTCCTCGTATCGGAATTGAAGGGAAGGGCGCTGGTCGTCGGACTGGGGAAATCAGCCGTCCGCGACCTCATGGGATTCGACGGCAAGATGGCCGAGGTGGCGAACAGGGTGACGGAGATCGACATCGGAGGTACCAGGGTCAACTTCCTTCCCACGTACCATCCCGCCGCCACGATCTACAACAGGGACTCCCGCGCCGCGCTCAAGGACGCGATGCGCATCGTCAAGGAATATCTCTGACACATCTGGCACATTGTATCTTGTGGCCGCGGTCCGGGGCATCCGGTCCCTTCTCCTCTATATAGGTAACACGCGCGCTCCCGCGCTGTTTTAAATACCCGTATAAATATACTCAATCGCTCTTTGAGCATGGGATGCAAACAGAGGTCAGTGTCGATTACGGAACGACAGTATCGACAGACCCGTAAACGTCCCCCCGCGGGGGATTGGATGTGTATTTGAAACAAGTCGAAATGGAGAACTTCAAATCCTTCGGAGGAAAGATGACCATTCCTCTGATGGAAGGCTACCTGGCAGTCACCGGACCCAACGGATCCGGGAAATCGAACATCACCGACGCTATTCTCTTCGTCCTCGGACCCAAGAGTTCCAAGGCAATGCGTGCGGGGAAACTCACCGACCTCATATTCGACGGCGGCAAGACCAAGAACCGCGCCGATTTCACCAAGGTGTCCCTGGTGTTCGACAACACGGACCGTATACTCCCGTGGAACGACGACGAGGTACGCCTGACGCGTCTCGTGAGGCTTGCATCCAACGGAGCGGACTACAGCTCATACTTCTACATCAACGACCAGAAGTCGTCCATGACCGAGTTCGACAGCCTCCTTTCCAGGGCGAGGATCAGCGCGGACGGCTACAATCTCGTCCAGCAGGGAGACGTCACCCGCATCGTGCAGATGAGCTCCATGGACAGGAGACGCATCCTCGACGGCATCTCGGGGATCGCCAGCTACGACGCCGACATCAGCAAGTCGGAGCAGGAGAGGGCATCCGCCCAGACCGATCTGGACAGGATAGACATCATCAAGACCGAACTGGAGCGCCAGCTGGCCGAACTCGAGAAGGCCATGGAGGACGCCAAGAAGTACAAGCAGATCCAGGAGAGGCAGAGAATGGCCAAGGCGCAGGTGTCGTTCCGCGGTATGGAGGACGAGGACGCACAGATCGCCGCACACGAGACCAACATCAACGAGACCGCCGCGGAGGTCGAGAGGTTGGCCCAGCAGAAACAGGAGCTCATCGCCAAGATCGACGCATGCCAGGCAAGGATCGAGGAGCTCGAGAGGGAGATAGAGGAGAAGGCCGGTCCCGAGTACAAGAAGTTCAAGGACGATTTCATGCAGAAGCGCGTCGACAAGGCAGGGATCGAGGACAAGCAGGAGCGCCTCGCCGACGACAACGGGGAGCTCTCCGCGAGCATAGAGGCCAACAAGGAGGAGCTGGTGGAGACCGAGAAGGAGATCGCCACCCTCACCAACACGATCAACGAGAACAACATGACCCTCGACGGGCTCAAGGCCGAGAAGACCGAGGTCGACGGCGAGATCAAGAGGATCAATTCCGAGCTCTCCTCCAAGGGAGGCGAGCATCAGCAGCTCCAGGACAAGCTTACCGCACTGGAGCCCAAGATAGACCAGGAGGACCAGAGGCACGCCGCCATCGTCGCCGAGGTCGCCACCCTCGATGCAAAGCGCGCGGAGCTCTCGCGCACCCTCGCCGATGCGGAGGAGGACGTCAACAACGCCAATTTCGAGATCAAGGACCTCGAGTGGAGGGTCAACGAGATCAAGCAGAACGAGAAGGACAACGGTTCCGAGGCGATCACCCAGAGGCTCCTGGCGAAACAGAAGGAGCTCCAGGACAAGGAGCGCCAGGAGAACGACCTCATGGACGCCGCCCAGAGGCTGGGCAACGAGTACAACAGGCTCAACGCCGAGAAGAAGGCCGAGGACCGCGTCCGCGGCAACGAGGCGGTAAGGTTCGTACTCGAGCTCAGGGACATGAGGAAGATCCAGGGCATCCACGGCACCATCGCGGAGCTGGGGAGCGTCGAGAAGGAGTACGACCTCGCCATGTCCGTTGCGGCCGGAGGGAAGATGCAGGCGGTCGTCGTCGACGACGACGCCGTCGGTGCGGAGGTCCTCGCAGCTGTCAAGAAGGCGGACGTGGGACGTGTCACCGTCCTCCCGCTCAACAAGATGATGCTGGGCAAGCCCCGCGGACCCGCCATCCTCGCGGCCAAGAACCTCGAGGGATTCGCGCTGGACCTCATCGAGTTCGACGAGAAGTACCGCAACGCGTTCTGGTACGTCTTCGGCGACACCGTCATCGCGCGCACCATGGACCAGGCCAGGGCCAACATGGGAGGCGTCAGGATGGCCACGATGGGCGGGGAGCTCATCGAGGCATCGGGAGCCATGTCCGGAGGTTCCACCAAGCAGTTCCAGTTCAAGTTCGGCGCCGCCTCCTCGGGCAAGCTGGAGGAGGCCGCCGCCAAGTACCATCAGGCCAACGACGCCCTCGAGGCGCTGCGCAACGAGATGAAGGACATCCGCGCGCAGATCAGGGCCATCGACGACGAGCTGAGGAGCGCCCAGGGCGCCAACGCCGACGTCCAGGGAGAGCTGGCCAGGCTGGAGTCCCAGCTTAAGGAGGCCAGAGGCGTCAAGGCACGCAGGGAGCAGGTCCAGTCCGAGAGCAGCAAGGCCTACAACGAGGTCGTCGAGAAGTACAAGACGAAGTCGAAGGAGCAGACCGATTCCGAGGCCAAGCTGAAGGAGATGAGGGACAGCAGGACCGCCATACGCGAACGCATCGCGCAGATTGCGCCCGCGGAGCTCCAGAACGCCATACAGGCCGCAAGGGACAAGTCCTACGAGCTCCAGACCAAGATCTCCGAGATCGTGGATTCCAACGCATCGCTCAACTCCGAGCTCTCCGGAAAGAAGTATCAGAAGGAGCAGCTGGAGGACGAGATCTCCGAGGACACAGCCAAGATCGAGTCCAACGACAGGAAGATCGAGGAGATGCAGGAGCAGATCACCAAGCTGGAGGTGGAGATCGGTGCCATCGACAAGATCATCAAGGAGATGGAGTCCGGAATGAAGGACCTCCAGAAGGAGAAGGACGACGAGGTCGAGCGCAAGCACGACATAGACCTCGAGAGGTCCAACGTCAACAACAGCATCACCGCCAAGAACGGGCTCATCGACAGTCTGAGGACGCAGATAGACATCTGCAAGGACCGCAGGAAGGAGTACGAGGAGGAGGCTAAGACGGTCGACTTCGAGGTCGAGCGCCCGCTACCCACCATGGAGGAGCTCAGCCGCACGCTCAGGAGCTGCGAGTCCCAGCTGGCGAAGCTCGGAGATGTCAACCTCAACGCCATCGAGGACTACGACAACAAGAAGGCCAGATACGACGACATCAACGTAAAGGTCGCCACGCTCGAGGCGAGGATCAAGGACCTCAACAAGCTGATGGAGAAGCTGAACGCCGAGAAGAAGGGACTGTTCATGAAGACCTATGAGGGCATAGACGTCAACTTCAGGGCAATCTACTCCCAGCTCTCCGGAGGAGGCGAAGCGTATATGAACCTCGAGAACGAGGACGACCCCTTCGAGGGCGGACTGCTGATCAACGCCAAGCCCAAGAACGGGAAGCTGCTGAGGCTGGAGGCACTCTCCGGAGGAGAGAAGTCCCTCACCGCTCTGGCGTTCATCTTCGCGATACAGGAGTCTCAGCCGTCGCCGTTCTACGTGCTCGACGAGGTCGACATGTTCCTGGATGCCGTGAACGCCGAGATGGTCGCGAAGCGCATCAAGGAGAGCGCCGCCAAGGTACAGTTCATACAGGTCTCGCTGAGGAAGGTCACGCTGGCACAGGCGGAGCACCTCATCGGTGTGACCAGACAGCCCAACGGGATAAGCAAAGTGATAATACAGCCGGACTTCGCCGAGGTGTCCCAATACGAGAACGAGGCGAAGGCCGCGAAGGCCGAAGGAGACGAAGGCCAATAAGGATGTGATTGAATGGATGGGGAAACACACATGGTAAACGCCGAGGCGCTGGACCAGCATCTGCTGTTCCACAAGGCGCTGATAGACGACGCCGACGATGCGAGCAGGATCGACCGCTACAGGGAGCTCCTGGCCGCCGACACCGAAGGCGAGAGGATGCTGAATCCGATAGACGAGTCCATAAGGGCCGCGTTCAGCCTGGTGCTGGAGCACGACATGGACCCGTGGTCGATCAACCTCGAGGAGTTCGTGAGGATCTACAGCAAGAGGGTCCAGAACAGCGAGTTCGACATGATCGTCGCTGGAAAGCTCGTGCACATGGCATGGAGGATCCTGAGGATGCAGTCCGACGCGGCCGTCCTCAGCAGCGAGGAGCCCGAGCCCCTCGTGGGATTCGACGAGGGATTCGACGAGTTCCCGATGGACGACGAGGATGCGCTGTACAAGCCCGACATCAGGTTCGAGGCGGTGTCCTACAGGTCGCCCATAAGGCCGGTCACGGTCATGGAACTGCTGGACGCCTTCGAGGAGGCGCGCGAGGAGATGGCCATCTCCGCCGAGAGGGAGCGCGTCCGCCAGGAGCTGAAGGCCAAGGAGCCCAGGAAGTTCGACAACAAGGCCCACGACGAGGACGACGAGCAGGACGTGGAGAAGGTATGGCAGAGGATCAGGGACCTGGGAACGGGTGCCTTCAAGCTGTCCGACCTGTACACCGACGACCTGAGGAACAACATCACGGTGTTCGTCTCCGCGCTCCACCTGCTGAGGGACGGCAAGGTCAACCTCTGGCAGACTGAGCTGCCCTACGGCGACATCTACGTCGAGATAAAGATCGACTGGGCATCGGCATCCGTCGAGGGTGCCGCCGCCGAGAAAGAAGGCGAAGTGGTGGTCTGATGGATGCGAGGGGAGCAGTCGAGGCGACGCTCTTCACCGCGTCGGGACCCCTCTCCGTGCGCGAGATCGCGGAGAGGACCAGCATGTCGGAGGAGAAGGTCCTCAACGTCCTGCAGGACCTGATCAGGATCTACGACATGATGAACTCCGCCATCAAGATCGCCAAGATCGGCAACGACTACGCCATGGCCCTGAGGGAGGAGTACGCCCACTTCAGCGACAACTACTCCGCCGGGGAGATATCCAAGGGCATGATGAAGACGCTGGCCACCATAGCCTACAACCAGCCGATCATGCAGTCGACCCTCGCCCAGAACATAGGCGCGAGGGTGTACGAGGACGTGCCCGCCCTCATAGAGCTGGGCCTGGTCCACGGCAAGAAGGTAGGTCAGTCCAAGGAACTCACCACCACGAAGAAGTTCATGGAGTACTTCGGCATCGAGGCCAACTCCAAGGACGGTATCCGCAAGTGGATAGAGTCCATGAGGAACTGATCTGGCACATTCCACAAACACGTTAACCGGGGACGGACGAACCCCATCCGTCCGTCTCCTTATCCACATCTCTGGACGCGCGCGCCCGCACGATACTATTATAACCAACATCCCCATTGGATGCCGATAACATGGTCATGCCCACAGCATTATTGGAAAAGTGCGTCGACAAGCGCATATCGCTCCTCCTGAAGGACAACAGGATCCTCGAGGGCAAGCTCACCGGTTTCGACGACTACATGAACATGTCGCTCGAGGAGACCGTCGAGAGGACAGCGGCACAGGAAGAGAGGCGTCTCGGAACGGTCGTGCTCCGCGGCAACAACGTCGTGAGCATCTCGCTGCTCTGAGACAGCGGTCTCGAGAAATCAGTCTTTTCATTATCAGAGGTGTCCATATGGTTCAGAGGATGTTCGGTACCAACGGAGTCAGAGGAGTAGTCAACGAGGACATGAACACCGACCTCGCCCTTCAGATGGGTAAGGCCATCGGCAAGTTCTTCAACGGGACCGTGGCGATCGCCACCGACACCCGCGTGTCCGGCGACATGATCAAGGCGGCGGTCTCCGCGGGCCTCATGGCCACGGGATGCACCGTCCGCGACCTCGGAGTGGTTCCCACGCCCGCCATCCAGTACCATGTTAAGACCGACGACGACGTCGTCGGAGGCGTGATGATCACCGCCTCCCACAACCCCCCGAAGTTCAACGGGATCAAGTGCATCGACGGCGACGGTACCGAGATGCCCAGGGAGAAGGAGGAGCAGATCGAGGTGCTCTACGCATCCGAGATCCCCTGCCAGTCCTGGAACGACATCGGTTCCTTGGAGACCTACGGCAACGCCGGGGAGGACTACATCGACGCCGTCCTCAGGCACGTGGACGTGGCCGCCATCAGGAAGGCAGGTCTCACCGCGGTACTGGACTGCGCCAACGGGGCCGCCTGCCGCACCACGCCCCTCCTGCTCAAGAAGCTGGGGGTCAGGGCCGTCACGCTCAACGCGGACATGCAGGGCGAGTTCCCGGGACACCCCAGCGAACCCACCGCGGAGAACCTGAAGGACCTCCTCTATCTCACCAAGGCGGTCAACGCGGACATAGGCATCGCCCACGACGGCGACGCGGACCGTGCGGTTTTCGCCACCAACGACGGAAGCTTCGTGCCCGGAGACAAGAGTCTGGCACTTATGGCCAAGAGCACCGTCCTCGCCAACGGCGGAGGGCTCATCGTCACACCCGTCAGCTCCTCTTCCATGGTGGAGGAGGTCGTCAACAAGGCCGGAGGCAAGCTCATCTACACCGCCGTCGGATCCCCTGTGGTCGCAAGGCGCATGATGGCCGAGGGCTCCAAGTTCGGAGGGGAGGAGAACGGCGGACTGATCTTCGCCGAGCACCAGTACTGCAGGGACGGAGCGATGACTATCGCCAAGATGATCGAGTCCATCGTCAAGTTCGGACCCCTCCTCAAGCAGATACAGGAGCTCCCCGTATACTACACCGACAAGAGGAAGATCGAGTGCCCCAACAACAGGAAGTCCGATCTCATCGAGTACATGAAGGGCAAGTTCTCGCCCGGCAACAAGGTCGACCTGACCGACGGGATGAAGATCCTGTTCTCCGACGGAGGATGGGTGCTCCTCAGGCCCTCGGGTACCGAGCCGATCTTCAGGATCTACTCCGAGTCCAAGAACAAGGACCTTGCGGAGCAGAGATGCAGCGAGTTCGAGAGCGCCGCCAAGGCGTTCATGGGCTCTGCGGAAGAATCCGAGTGATTCAGCACCTGTTGTGCTTGGCGAAGACCGCCATAACTTCCTTTATCAGCCTTGCGGCCAGCACGGGCGTCGATCCCGTGGGGTCCGCAGGCGGGCATACCTCGCAGACGTCGAATCCGCAGAGCCTGTCGCCGATCATGTTGATGGTCTTCTTCACATCGTAGGGATGCAGTCCGAAGGGTTCAGGGGTGCCGGTCCCGGGCGCGAACGCCGGGTCTATGCCGTCGATGTCAAGGGTCAGGTAGACTCTCTCGGCCTTGACCGAATCCAGCGCTTTCTTCACCGCCCACTCGATGCCCTTCTCGTGGATGTCGTAGGCGCTGATGTAAGGGATGACATCGTCCATGTCCAGCTCCTCCTCGGAGATGGACCTCATGCCGAGGGCGAACACGTTCTCGATGCCCAGATGGTCGGCGGCGCGCCTGGTGATGCAGGCGTGGCTGTTCCTGGAGCCCATGTACTCGTCCCTGGAGTCCAGGTGCGCATCGATGGAGATCATCGCTATGCTGCGCTCCTTGAAGCACTGTATGATCGGTATGTTGACCGAGTGCTCCCCGCCCATGGCTATGGTGAACTTCCTGTCCCTGACGGCCGGACCCATGACGAATTTGACCTCGTCGATCATGTCCTCGGGCAGGATGAAGTCGTCGCAGTCCCCGTAGTCGAAGACCTTGAGTTCGGGAAGCCTCCCGTGTTCGAAATGTGTTTGTTCAAAAGTGTAGGAGCAGCGGCGGATGGCCGAAGGGCCCTCGCGCGCGCCTGCTCTGAAACAAGATGTATGGTCATAGGGGATTCCGTAGATGCAGACGTCGGCATCGTTGTACGATGCCTCGGCATCCGCAAAGGAGATCCCGTTCGGCATTACGCCCACCTTACATCAATTTGTAACGATCCATCGCGACGATGTACAGGATCTCCGCGCCGGGCTCGAGAGAGCACTCGTGGTCGGGGTTGATCGCCATCGTGATGTTCTCGTAAGTCTCGAGGTCCATGATCTGGACTTCGTCTCCCTGGACGGACAGGATCTGTGCCTTCCTCTTGTCGATCAGGGGGACCTGGACCTTCGTGCTGACAGGTCCTACGAGCGATTTCTTCGCCCCGGTGAAGATGCTTGCTGCATCGATGTTCGCCTTTGCCGATCCGTGCTTTCCGGGTTTGGAGGTAGAGATCGACAGGATCTTGCAGGGCTCGTCATCGATGTTGACGTACCTTCCGACCTTCAATTCTCTGATCTCCTTCATCTCCCACTCTGCCATGTTTAGCCTCCTTTGTAGTTAGTTGCATGGTTTTTCGATGTCAGACCGAGAATCTTTTCGGTCAGTCATTCACTCAACCGTTATGCATCTTGTTGGTGACCCCTAGGCCCTATTTTATTAATAATAGTTATGCCCAGTTTTGTGGTGGAGGATGCCAGTTTTCACTGGCCCCTCTTCTTGAACTTGTCCGCCCCGCCCTTCTTCTTGCCGCGGCGGGCACCCTTCTTCCCGTCCCTCTGTGGCTTCTTCGGCGGCTCGGGGTACCTGCGCTTGATGTCCTCGACCCTGCGTCCGAAGTCCTCGAGCAGGCTCTCCCCGATGGGTTCCCCTCCGTACTGGTCGACCCTCGCGGCTATGGAGATCTTGCAGGCGAGCACTCTGGCTATATTGCCTCTCTGCCAATAGGGGGCGCGGTGGACCTCGGGGTGCTGATAGATGACCCCGTGCTTTGGTGGCTTCTTCCCGGACTTGAGATGCCTGAACATTGCCTTCTCGGCCCCCAGGAGCTGGACGGTGGACGACGGCAGGGATGCCAGCCTCTCCAGCCCTCCCGCGAGGGAGATGAGCCTGGCGGTGAGCGGTCCGCCCACCAGCGCGCACATGTTGGGGCATTCGTCCCTGATTATCTGCGATATGTATTCCTCGGTCCTGTCCCTGTTGTCGTACACCATGCACAGCTGGTCGGCCAGGTCCTGTATGGCCCTGATGTCGTCATCGTCCATGTCCGAACCGATGGACTCGATCTCGATGCCCAGCTCCTCGATGATGCCCTTCCTGTCGCCGAATCTGGCGATGAGCTCCGCGTACCTCCTGTCGCGGGCGTAGTCCGCAAGCTCCGGGAAGTGCATCCCGTACCACTCGTGGAGGCGCTCGTTCATCAGGTTTCCGGTCTCTATCAGATCGTCCAGGGACCTGACCGCCTGCACGGCGCTCTTGTCCCTCGCTATGGGCTCCGAGGTCCTCAGCTTCCCCAGCTTGACCATGGCGTTGTGCATGATCTCCTGCGTGAAGCCGAAGGATTCGGGCTTGATGAAACCGGAGTCGAAGAGGACGGGTTTACCCAGCTGGGACTGTCTCCTGTCGCCCACGGTGAGCTTCACCTGGCCCTGTGCCAGCTCGCTCTCCTCCGGGAGTATGCCCCCTCTCTGCATGATCGCCAGCTTCTCCGCGATCTCGTCGGAGTCCTTGGGCATCAGGCGTTTCGCGAGTATCCTGTTCTCCTCGCACAGGAACACGCCGAACCATTTCGTTATGAGTGTTGCCATGTTATCACAGCTTCTTCAGTCTCTCGACCTCGTCCCTGGGGAGGCTCTTGCATCTTCCGACCAGCATCTGCAGCCTGGCCTGGAACTCCAGCTCCTCCATTCTGTCGAAGGCGGCGTTGAGGTCGTCGCCCTGCGTGATGGCACCGTGCCTGGTCATGAGTATCGCCTTCGCCTTGCAGTGCTGCCTGACGGCCTCCACTAGCTCCGGGGTCCCGGGGGTATAGTAGCCGATGGTGGGCACGTCGCCCAGGAGGATCACTCCTTCGGGCGTGAGGTCCGTCTTGATCTTTCCCTTCATCGTCAGCGCGATGCAGTTCAGAGGGTGGCAGTGGATGACTGCGTTGGTCTCCGGGTTGCCCTTGTACAGCGCCAGATGCATGAACGTCTCTATGGACGGTTTCCCCTCGGTGAGCGGTTTCCCTTCCATGTCCACCACGATCATGTCGCCCTCGTTCAGCATCCCCTTGTTCCTTCCGCTGGGGGTGATGAGTATCTCCTCGTCGCTGAGCCTCACGCTCATGTTCCCTCCCGCGGATACGGTGAGGCCTCTGTTGTACAGTCTGGCACATGTGTCTGCGAGGTGGATCCTCGCATAGGACTCGTTCATCCCTTCACCTTCTCTATCTCGTCAGGCCTCAGGATCCCCTTCTCGGTGATGAATCCCGTGACGTACCTCGCGGGGGTCATGTCGAAGGCGGGATTGAGGGCGGGCGAACCTACGGGTGCTATGCGTTTGCCCTTCACCATGGTGACCTCCTCCTCGGACCTGTTCTCTATGACGATGTCCTCTCCGGTCTTGGTGTTGAAGTCGAACGTCGATATGGGTGCGGCGACGTAGAACGGTACGCCGAACTCCTTGGCGAGGACTGCCTTCTCGAAGGTGCCGATCTTGTTGGCGAAGTCCCCGTTGGCGGCGATCCTATCCGCTCCCACGATGATCATGTCCACGCCCTTCCTGATGAAGTGTCCCGACGCCCCGTCGGGGATGATGGCGTGGTCGATGCCCTCCTGGTTGAGCTCCCATGCGGTGAGCTGCATGCCCTGGAGACGGGGACGGGTCTCCGATGCGTAGACGAAGAACCTCTTCCCGTCGGCCCAGGCCTTCCTGATGGGGGCCAACGCGGTACCGACATCCACCGTCGCCAGCGCGCCGGCGTTGCAGTGGGTCATGACCTTGAAACCGTCCTTGATGAGCGGAGCGCCGTACTCTCCGATGGCCGTGCACTTGTCCACCATGGACTGCGCGTATGCGTCCGCGGCCTCGACGGGATCCCTTCCCTTCCCGAGCTCCGCCGTCATGTAATCGACTGCGTAGAACAGATCGTTCGCAGTCGGCCTCGCGGCCTTGATGTCCTTCGCCGCCTTGACGAGGTCGCATTTGCCGAGCGTGGCGAGACACATCGCGTATGCGGCGGTCGCGCCGATGGAGGGCGCGCCCCTGGTCGTCATGTTCCTGATCGCCTCTGCGACGTCCTTGTAGTCGTTGAATGAGACGATCATGACCCTGTCGGGGAGCTCCCTCTGATCGATCATGACGACCGATCCGTTCTGGAACCATACCGCACGGATGTCCTCCGTTCCGTCCTTCGTTCTTACTTTCACATTAGCACCTGCGGGACGATTGACCTGCCCCGTTATAATTGTGCGCCCGCGCACTTTTATAAGAACGGGTGCAGATTATCGGGCCGATGGCCAGACCCTCCAGCGGTAATTTCGAGATCTATGCGATCAAGGACGGTTACATCAGGGTGAACGGGAGGATCAAGAAGCGTATCCTCCACGCCCTGCAGGAGAGGGACATGACCCCGACGGAACTGGTCGTCGCCGCGGGAAGGGCGATGTCCACCATCTCCAAGCATCTCGAGGACATGGTGGAGCAGGGTCTTATCGGATACAGGGTGAACGAGAACGACGGCCGCAGCAGGATATACTTCCTCCTGGGCGCCCCGCTCATGGCATCGAAGCCCCCGGACTCCAAGGCCATGGAGCTGTCATCCGAGATCCTCTCCGACGTCACCGAGGACTACACCCGCGCCAGCGGTCTGATCCTCAGGTCGCTGATCCTCACATATGACGGCGTCGGTCTGAGCGTCAGTCCCGTCCTGTACTCGATAGGGTGCGACATGGCCTACAACCTCCTCACCGGGATGCAGTACCGCAGCGAATCCGTCGCGCTGGAGATGGCGAAGCAGTACTTCGACCAGTTCGGGCTCGGCGAGATGACCCTCTACTCCAAGGATCCGATAACCGTGCTCTTCAGGGACACCGTGGACCTCACGCAGACGTCCGCATCTGCGATGGCGTCGTTCATGGAGGGATTCGTCTGTACCTTCCTGACGAGCTGCATCGGGGTGCCGTACGTGAAGACCGAACAGGAGGTCTTCGGGGTCAGGAACAACTTCATAAGGATAACCATAGAGAAGGACAGGTCATCTGGGAACGTACTCTAAGAGCACGCCGTCGCCCATCCTCTCGACGTTCTTCAGCGTAAGTGCCAGACCGCCGTTCTTTACCCATCCGTCGCCGTCAGCGGGAGTGGGTGAACCGCTGCCTCCGATGACCATGCTGCCGACGTATATCGTCAAAAGGTCCACGATCCCGGCCTTCAGGAACGATGCGATGGTGCTCCCTCCGCCCTCGACCAGGATGGATCCTATCCCCATCTCCCCGAGTCTCTCCATGACGAAGCCGAGGTCGATGCCTCCGGGGGATCTGATCACATCGCATCCGTCCCATGTCCTGGAGCACGAATCCGACGTCACGATTATCGATCTGGCACTGTCGTCGACGGCCTTCGCGTCCGCGGGCGTGCGGCCGTTGGGGTCTATGATTATCCTTACCTGATTCTCGTCGCGGGAGCGTCCCTTGACCGTGAGATGCGGGTCATCCGAGATGACCGTCCCGACGCCGACTAGGATGGCGTCGTACCTCATCCTCAGTCCCTTGACCCTCGCCTTGTCCTCCTCCGAGGAGATGCGCACCTGCCTCCTCTCGGCGCCGGCGATCTTACCGTCGGCGCTCATGGCGCAGTTGATGTGGACGAACGGCCTCATGATTCCCCGCCGGGAGTGATGGTGAAGTGATAGACGTCCTTCTTCCTCTCCACTCCGAACTTGACGTCGAGGAATGTCTCCAGGGTATCCATCTGGCTGAGCAGGTGCCTGCTGATGCGTGACACCGAGAATGCGCTGTTGCCGTCGGCCATCGCCAGGTACGGGAGCAGCTGGTCCGCCGTGTGGACGTCCATGGTGGAACCCGATTCCATGATCTTGAGCAGGTCGTGGGCCACATCGATGCCCGCCTGCTTGGCGGGGTGGCTCCTCGACGTGAGCACGTTGGCCCCGAGCCTTCCGTTCTCGTATTCGGCGACGAGCGAGAGTCCGGCTCCCTTGGATATGCCGCCGTCGGAGTACTCCTTGGTTATCTCCACCGGGAGGTTGCCGAGGGTCACCTCGCATCCGGCGACCATCTGGTCCCCGATCCAGTCGGGGAGGTTCTGGACGAAGCATACGCCCTTGATCGCCTTGAGCTCGCCCAGTTCGACGAGGTCCAGCGGCTTGATGTGCTTGTAGGGCTTGGTGGTCACCACGGCCCTTCCCCCTCCCTCGGGGTACAGTCCCCTCTGGATGACGTCCAGATGGGCGTCGATCCCTATCTCCTTCATGAGCGGGAAGAGGATCTGTCCGTAGGAGTCGATCGGAGGGGACCACATGACGTTGGTCCCTCCGGTGAGGTCTATCTTCACGGGCTTGTCGTGGTTCCTGATGGAGAGGAGCATGGCCTGAAGAACGAGCGAGATGCTTCCCGCGGTGCCGACGTCCATCGTGGCCTCGTAGTCCTTCTCGTCCTTCGGGAAGATCGTGAGCTCGGGGGAGCCCAGCTGGTTGCCGATGATCTGGCAGCCGGTCATGCGCGACACGCCCTCGACGGCCGTGCAGTGCTGCTTGGAAAGACCGTTCGTGGGCCTGTTCTCCCTAATCCTGGTGAGATGTGTGTCTGTGCCGGTGATCGCTGCCATGGCGACGGAGGTCCTTACAGCCTGGCCTCCTCCTTCTCCCCTGGAACAGTCGATCTCCAACATGGTTTCACCTTTAGGGGTCAATGTATGCATAACTTATAAACCCATTTGCGGAACGCTTTTCCCGATAACATTTTATAATCTAGGGAGGTTGGAGGGACGTCTTAACCGGGCTCGTGGTCTAGGGGTTATGACGTCGCCCTTACAAGGCGAAGATCGCCGGTTCGATTCCGGCCGGGCCCACTATACTTTCAGAATCCTTTCGGCGAAGGCATCCGTATGCGCTTCATTTGAGAAGTGCCAGCGAAAAATGCGAAGCCTTCACCGAGTGGGTGAACGCGCCCAGCGAGATCCTGTCGGCGCAGTCGGCGTAGTCCTCGATGTTGTCCATCGTCACCCTGCCGGAGACCTCCACGACTATGTCCGGGTCTATCCCCTTGATCAGGGAATAGAGTTCCTTGGCCTCCCCGGGGGTGCGGTTGTCCAGCATGATGATGTCCGCTCCGCATTTCGCCGCGACCTCGGCGTCGTGGGCGTTCTCCACCTCCACCTCGACCTTCATGCTGTAAGGCAGGTCGAGGCATCTCTCCATGACGTTCTCGATCCCCCCGGCGGCCTCGATGTGGTTGTCCTTGATCAGCACCATGTCGTAAAGGCCGTACCTGTGGGGGTCGCCTCCGCCGAGCACGATGGCCTTCTTCTCGTACTTCCTGAATCCGGGTGTGGTCTTGCGGGTCCCCGCCACCATGACGCGGTCGTTATGCTTCCTGAGCCTCAGCGTGGCGTCGCTGACCATGGTGGCGATGCCGCTCATCCTCATCATGATGTTGAGGGCGGTCCTCTCGGCCGTGGTGATCCCCCTCTCGGGACCCTCCAGCCTCATGACGACGGTGCCTCCGGGCACGCGTGTGCCGTCCGTGATCTCGGGCGAGGCGGTTACCCCGAGTCTCTTGAAGACCTCGGCGGCCTCCTCCAGTCCCGCGACGACGGTCTCGTCCTCGCAGGTGATCACGGCCCTCCCGGGAACGTCGGGTACGAAGGTCTCCGTGGTGATGTCCCCGGAGCCAATGTCCTCCTCGAGGAACCTGTCTATGTCATCCATGTTCAGATTTCCAGGGTGAACTTCTCGTTCAGTCCGGGAAGGATCACGTTGTATCCGTCCAGGTCCTTGAGGAACTCCTCCCTGGTCTCGGAGTGCATGATGATGACGTTCTCGGGCTGGCATCCCCTGATGAACTCGACAATCTGGTTGTGGTCGGCGTGGGCGGAGAAGTCGTACTTGAGGATCTCGCAGTCAATCTTGACGGGCTCGCCGTCGATCATGACCATGCCCTGCTCGAGGAGCATCCTTCCGTTGGTGTCCTCGGCCTGGTAGCCGACGAGCATGACGGCGTTCCTGGGGTCGTCCTTGATGTTCTTGATGTAGCTGAGTACGGGTCCGCCGTCCAGCATACCGCCGGTGGTGACGATGACGTCCGCCCTTGCGGCGTCCTTCCTCATGTTCTTGGTCCTGACCTCGGTGAACTTCCTCCTGGCCGCCTTGAGGGCCTTGGGGTTGGAGAGGTACTCGGGGTAGTCCATGTACAGCTTGGTGACCGCCTTGCCCATACCGTCGACCCACATGTCGTAGCCGAGGTCCTTCAGCAGGATCATGATCTCCTGGGTCCTTCCGATGGCGAAGCTGGGGATCAGGACGGTGCCTCCGCGGTCGATGACCTCGTCGATCTTGTCGATGAACTCCTTCTCGGTCTGCGCCCTGTCGGGGTGGAGGCGTCCGCCGTACGTACCCTCGATGAAGAGGTTCTCGCACTTGACGGGTTTCGCACCGTTGACCAGACGGGTGTCGATGGTGTGGATGTCGCCGGTGTACACGGTGTTGGTGTCGCCGATTATCTCGAACATCGCCGCTCCGGGGACGTGTCCCGCGGAGTGCAGCTTGACGTCGAACCCGTCGAGGGCGATGGTGTCGCCGAATGTGAACGGCACGACGGCCTTGATCGTCCTCTCGATGTCGCCGGTGGTGTAGGGCAGGGGGTAGTCCTCCGCCTTCGCGATCTTCAGGCTGTCGCGCATCATGATCTCCCCGACCTCGGCGGTCAGGGGGGTGGTGAACAGCTCGCATCTGTCCCTGCCGCAGATCGCGGGGATCATGCCGCAGTGGTCGAGGTGCGAGTGGGTCAGGAACGCGTGCTTGATGCGGGGCGCCTGAAGGGGGTACTCCGGGGGCTTCGTGGGGGCCATCCCGTATTCGATAAGCATGTTGTCGCCGCTGGGCGTGGTCATGGTCATGCCCATGCGGCCGACGGTGTCCGCACCGCCGAGGAAACAAAACTCCATTTTCATCTAATCCATCTCCTAGGTTGTGCCTCTTCAGAATAGAGGTCTTTGTTGTGAAGGGAGGCGGCCGCCTCCTTGTTCGTGATTCAGTGAATCCGCAGGCGCATAGGGCGTGCGGGAGTGATGGGACTTCAATAAGCAACGCTTATATATCCTTTATGGGATAGTAAGGATGTCCTATCAAGGACACGGGATGCACATATGAAAGACAGGCGCACTAAAGGGGGTGCCGCCAAGTCGAAGTCGAAGGGGCGTAAGCTCAGGTCCGATGTGGCCGACCATAGGTTCTTCGACACGAAGGCGGGAATATTCACGGCGACCATTCTGTCGCTGCTCCTGTGGTGGGTACCCTATCTGGGACCCATGGCCGCAGGATTCATGGGCGGCCGTAAGGCCGGATCCCTCTACCGCGGCGCGTTCGCAGGTGCCCTGGCCTGTGTCATCGTGATAGCATTCACCACCGCTCTCAGCGTCGGCGTCGCGGCGATCCTCACCGATCACGCGGAGGCCGTCGAGTCCTTCTCGCCCTTCATCTTCGAGAAGATCGGAGAGCTCAGCGACTACCTCACCAAGTTCGTTACGGTGAGCGGATCGTCCATCTTCTTCGACCAGTCCACGTACTTCCTGATGGTGGCACTCTCGATCATCGGAGGCGCGTTCGCCGACCAGTCCCGCAAGGAGGTCAAGGCGATCGTCGGAGCTGCAAGGGACACCACCAAGCCCGCGGTCCCCAGGTCCGTGAGGGCCCACAGGGAGAACCGCAACGTCGAGTTCCAGACCTACGAGGACTACGCACGCATGAGCGTCAACGTCACCTCCGTCCCCGAGCCGAGGTCGCCCGAGAAGAAGCCCGCGCAGAGGCCCGCGGCCGAGCCCCAGTTCGAGCCCGTCGTCCACGTTCCGCAGACATCGGTCCCGGCCAACACGACCATGACGTCCTCCTCGAGCACCACCGTCACCGCTGACAATGTGCCAGAGCCCGCGAGGGTGCAGGTCCCGACCTCCTCCGCGAAGGACGAGTTCGAGTTCCTGTGAACCCCGTCCACGTCGGATGCCGAACCGCCATTTTTTATAATAACATAATATTGCTGACCACGAGAGTGATTAGCTTGTTTTGCAAATGCGGATCAATGATGTTCCCCAAGGACGGAAAGTATGTCTGTCCGAAATGCAACGAAGAGAGAGAAATCAAGAAAGAGGACAAGGAGACATTCACGATGCACTCCACCTCCAAGGACGAGACCGCCGTCGTCACCGACGAGGTGGCGACCCTGCCCAAGACCCGTATCCTCTGCCCCAAGTGCGGATACTCGGAGGCATACTACACCATCAGGCAGACCCGTTCGGCAGATGAGCCCGAGACGATGATCTACCGCTGCTGCAAGTGCAACCACTCCTGGAGAGAGTACTGATCCCGGGGTGAAGTGATGTTCAAGGCAACACTTAAGTCCGACATCCTCAAGAACATAGTCAACGCGATCTCCCCCGTCTCCGACGAGGTCAAGTTCAGCATCACGCCCGAGGGCATGACCATGAGGGCCGTGGACCCCACGCACATCGAGATGATCGGTCTCGACATAAACAAGGCCGCATTCGATTCCTTCGAGGCCGACGAGACCGAGATCGGACTCGAGCTGGACAAGGTCAGGGACGTCCTCAAGCTGGCGTCCTCCGGCGACACCATCACCATCGAGCAGGACTCCGAGCGCGGGAAGCTCATATTCAAGCTGGGCAACATCACCAGGCGCATGAACCTCCTGGACACCTCCAGCATCAACGCGCCCAAGGTCCCCAACCTGGACCTCAGCGCCACCATCGTCGCATCCTCACAGGAGATCCTCAAGGGGATCAAGGCCTCCTCCGACATATCGGACCACATCTCACTCTCGGCCGACGGGGAGACCTTCGAGATCGCTTCCTCCGGGGACACCGACTCGATGAACCTGGTGCTCGACAAGAGCAACCTGGTCAGCATCAACGCGCCCCAGGCCGTCCGCAGCGCATTCACCATCGATTACTTCTTCAACATCATCAAGGCGGTACCGTCCGATACCAACGTCACAATCGGACTGGACACCGACAAGCCCGTCAAGATCTCCTACGGTCTCGCCGAGGGCAACGGTGTCGTCAGGTACCTCCTCGCTCCAAGGATAGAGGACTGAGAGGGATGAAGGAGTACACACCGGAACAGATCAAGAGGAAGGCCAACGAGCTCAGGCTGCACGTCATAGAGATGACCACCGCCGCCGGTTCCGGCCACCCCGGGGGATCCCTCTCCTCCGCGGACCTCATCGCCTCGCTCTACTTCTCGGTGATGAAACACGACCCCAAGAACCCCCAGTGGGAGGACAGGGACCGTTTCGTGCTCTCCAAGGGACACGTCGCGCCCGTCCTGTACGCGGCCCTCGCCGAATCCGGGTACTTCCCGGTGAAGGACCTCGTCACCCTGAGGAAGATGGGTTCCAAGCTCCAGGGCCACCCCGTCAGAGGGAAGGTGCCCGGAGTGGAGATGTCCACCGGTTCGCTGGGACAGGGTCTCAGCATGGCCTGCGGTATCGCACTGGCGGGCAAGATGGACAAGAAGGACTACTACACCTATTGTCTCCTCGGCGACGGGGAGCTCCAGAGCGGTCAGAACTGGGAGGCCGCGATGTTCGCGGTCCAGTACGATCTGACTCACCTCATCGCGTTCGTCGACCGCAACCGCCTCCAGATTGAGGGGGACACCGAGAAGGTCATGGGCCTCGACAGCCTGACCGAGAAGTTCCTGGCGTTCGGATGGAACGTCTACGAGATCGACGGGCACAACGTCGACCACATCCTGGGGGCCGTCAAGGTCGCCAAGGCCAACAAGGAGGGCCCCAGCATCATAGTCATGAACACGGTCAAAGGGAAGGGCGTGTCGTTCATGGAGAACAACGCAGGGTTCCACGGACGCGCATGCAAGCCCGACGAGTACGAGAAGGCCGTCAAGGAGCTCAAGGAGGCTTTGCAATGACCCAGAAGCTCGCACAGCGCAACTATTACGGAAAGGCCCTGGCCAAACTGGCGGAGACCAACCCCAACGTCATCGCCATGGACGCGGACCTCGCGGGATCCACCAAGACCTCCGAGTTCAGGAAGGTCGCACCTGAGAGGTTCGTCGAGGTCGGGATAGCGGAGCAGAACCTCATCGGCATCGCGGCCGGTCTCGCGGCATCGGGCAAGACGGTGTTCGCATCCACCTTCGCGGTGTTCGCCAGCGGAAGGTGCTGGGAGCAGATCAGGCTCGCCCTCGCCTACCCCAAGCTGAACGTCAAGGTGGTATCCACCCACTGCGGTATCAGCGTCGGGGCCGACGGAGCGTCCCACCAGGCGCTGGAGGACATGGCGATCATGCGCGCCCTCCCGAACATGGTGGTCATCTCGCCCGCCGACGCATACGAGGCGTACGCGGCGACGCTGGCCATCGCGGAGTACGATGGCCCGGTCTACATGAGGCTGGGACGCGCGGACGTGCCCGTGCTCTTCCCTGAGGACGTGAAGTTCGAGATAGGGAAGGCCAAGGTCCTGCGCACAGGAACTGATGTAACCCTCGTCGGTACCGGCCAGATGGTCGCTCTCTGTATGGAGGCGGCGGACATGCTCGAGAAGGAGGGCATCACCGCGGACGTCATAGACATGTCAACGATCAAACCCCTCGACACGCAGGCGATAGTCACATCCGTCTCCAAGACCGGATGCGCGGTCACCGCGGAGGAGCACAGCGTGATCGGCGGACTGGGTTCCGCCGTCTCCGAGTTCCTCTCGGAGAACATGCCCTGCCCGGTCACCAGGATCGGTACGAGGGACACTTTCGGCGAATCCGGGGACCCGGACGAGCTGTTCAAGAAATACGGGCTCACGGCCGAAGACATCCGTGAGGCAGCTAAACGTTCAATCGGCATGAAGGAGTGAGAAAATGAAGATTTTCATCGACACGGCAAACATTGAGAAGATCAAGGAGATCAACGACTGGGGCATCCTCGACGGTGTCACCACCAACCCCAGCCTCATAGCGAAGGAGGGCAAGGACCTCAAGACGATCGTCACCGAGATATCGAAGATCGTCGACGGACCCATTTCCGCCGAGGTCATGTCCATGGATGCGGAGGGAATGGTCAAGGAGGGACTCGAGCTCGCCAAGATCCACCCCAACATCAACATCAAGCTCCCCATGTGCGTCGAGACCCTCAAGGCCACCAAGATCCTGGCGTCCAAGGGCATCAAGGTCAACGTGACCCTCATCTTCTCCTCGCAGCAGGCGCTCCTGGCGGCCAAGGCCGGAGCGGCGTTCGTCTCGCCCTTCCTCGGAAGGCTGGACGACATCGGCACCGACGGTGTCCAGCTCATCGCCGAGATCATGACGATCTTCAACAACTACGGCTTCAACACCCAGGTCATCGCGGCATCCATCAGGGGCCCGATGCACGTCTCCGCCGTGGCCCAGATCGGATGCGACATCGCGACCATCCCCTACGACGTCCTCAAGAAGATGATCGAGCACCCGAAGACGTCCGAGGGAATCGCCAAGTTCATCGCCGACTACGAGAAGTCCCAGAAGAACTGAGGTCCTTCCATGCGCGACATCGTGGTTGTGGGTGGGGGACCTGCGGGCAGCGCTTCCGCCCGTCTCCTCGCCAGGGACCACGAGGTCACCGTCCTGGAGGAGCACCCCGTGTCGGGGCTCCCCCTGGAATGCACCGGACTGGTATCGCCGGACGTCCTGGAGATCTCGGGCATCCGGCCCACCGTCTACAACACGTTCTCCAAGGCGGACTTCCATTTCCCGGACGGGTCCGTCTTCTCCATCGACTGCGGGAAACCCACGGCGCTGCTCATAGACCGCACCGAGTTCGACACCAGGCTGGCACAGTCGGCCATGGACGCCGGCGCGGAGTACATCTACTCCGAGAGGTGCAGTGCGTACTACGCCAAGGACGGCATCGGGCGCGTCCTCGCGGACAGCGGCACCACCTACGAATCCAGGATAGTCATAGGCGCTGACGGCCACTCTTCGCGCGTCAGGAGGTCGGTGTGCAACTTCATGCCCGAGATGCAGGTCCGCGGACTGCAGGCCGACATCAGGAAGGAGATGGACGTCCAGGACACCATAGATATCTACATGGGCTCGGAACTGGCGCCCGGATTCTTCGCATGGTCGATACCCTTCGGGGAGTTCACCCGCATAGGGCTGTGCTGCGAATGGTCCTGCGGAAAGCCGTCGCAGTTCCTGGATCCGTTGATGAAGAGGCTCGGGTTCGAGGGCTGCCAGATCATCTCCAGGAACGCGGGGAAGATCCCGCTGGGCCATCTGAAGCAGACCTACTTCGACAACACCCTGCTGATCGGCGACTCGGCATGCCACGTGAAGCCCATCTCAGGAGGGGGGCTCTGTCCCATCCTCAAGGCGGCACCGCATCTGGCCGCCGCTGTCGAACATGCGTTCGAGGTCGGGGATTTCTCCGCATCTGCGCTGTCGCCCTACCAGTCGGGCTGGGAGGCGGAGATCGGCGCGGAGCTGAAGAGGGGATATAAGCTCAGGTCCGTCTACAACAACCTTTCGGATAAGGACCTCAACAAGATCCGCAGGATAATCGACAAACCCTTCGTCAGGGACATAGCGCTCACCGCCGACATAGACAGGCCGAGCGAGGTCTGCCTGAAGGTCATGAGGCACCCCCTGACCCTGCTCAGGCTGTTCCCGTTCCTGGTCAAGGGGGCGTTCTGACGAAGCTCGCCAGGATCCCCTCCTCGGAGGCCAAGGACAGGATCCCGGAACTGCTCAGGAAGGACCTGGTAGACCGCCATGCAAAGATCTCCAAGGACGGGGACACCCGTCTCGTCCCCATACCGGATTCAGCTGTGCCAGTCATACAATCCATGGGGTACGAGGTCATCGACGGCAGCGCCCATTCGAGGGACCGCACCCCTCCGCAGGAGAGGATCCTCAATGAGCTGTCGGACCTCCCGCACGACGTCCTCGACGATCTCCCCATGAAGTGGGAGTACGTCGGGGACATAGTCATAATCAAGCTCAGGGAATCCGCCGAACCCTACAAGGGGCGCATCGGCCGCGTCTACGCCGAGCAGCTGGACAAGTCCACGGTATGCGTGGATCGCAACGGCGTCACCGGCGAGTTCAGGAGGCCGGAGATGGAGGTCATCTACGGCACCGAGACGGAATCCGTCCGTCTCGAGAACGGGATAAGGTACTGCTTCGACGTCACCAAGGTGATGTTCGCGTCCGGCAACGTGGACGAGCGCGAGAGGATGAAGAACCTCGACTGCACCGGGGAGACGGTGGTGGATATGTTCGCCGGTATAGGGTACTTCACGCTGCCGCTGGCCAAGTTCTCCGGCGCGAAGAGGGTGATAGCATGCGAGAAGAACCCGGAATCCTTCGGGTTCCTCAGGAGGAACATCGTCCTGAACGGGGTCGAGGACATAGTGGAGCCAGTGCTGGGCGACAACCGCGACCTTCCCGGGAAGGCCTTCGCCGACCGCATACTGATGGGGTACGTGCAGATAACCTCGGAGTTCCTCCCCAAGGCGCTGGAGATGATCAGGCCCGGAGGGATCATACACTATCACGACACGTTCTACGTGAACGAGTACGAGGAACGCATCCGTTCGATATTCGCGGACGTATGCGGACCGGACGGATTCGAGATACTGGGGATACGTGAGGTGAAATCCTTCGCTCCGTCGGTGTCCCATTACGTGGCCGACGTCCGCATACTCAGTCGACGGACTCGCCGCACCCTGTCGCAGTGATGAGCGTGGACATGCTGTGGCGGTAATCCTCGCCCACGGAGTCAACCAGCTGCCTGATGAAGGGGATGAGGTACCTTCCGAGATCCTCTTCCTCCTTGGTGCACCTTATGGCATCTGGGTCATCGAGCATGCACAGCGAGAATCCCTTTGCGAGGGCACGGGAGTGGTAGTTCCTCGGCGGGTTCTTCTCGAACTCCTCCGTGAGCATCACGGACCCTCCGACCTTCGACGCCTTGGCGTAGATGTCCGCCAGCCTCCCCACGGGGCCGAGGTGCCTGAACTTGGGCAGGGACTTGACGACGTCCTTGGACATCTCCATCCTGTAGGCCTCGCTGAGCACCGCTTGCGGGTTCTTCTTGGACGCGTCGCCGATGTTCTCGGCGGTCTCCTCCGAGGTGAACGACGTGAGTATCTCCTTGTAAGAAGACTCCCAGATGGACGACAGCGCCTCGGACGCCCTATCCGTCTGTATGATTATGGAATCGGAATAGTCGTTCAGGTACTTCCTCAGGGCATCGATCTCGAAATCGGAACCCTTCAGAGCGGAGATGAACCTCTCGGTGTCGGAACCGTAGTTGGTCTGTCCTATGACGTAGGTCGCGGTCTCGCCGTTCCTGAGGTTGCCGATCTTCTCCCTGAGGACCTCTGCGATGAGTCCCTTGTCGGTGATCTTCCCGACGGAGTACTGCTTGATCTTGTCGAGGGGGATCTCCACGGTCCCGGATTCCCCTTCCGCGTGGTAGTTGTGCTCCACGAAGACCTCTACGTCGCTGAGGAGGTCCTCCGAGATCATCCTCGACAGGAGATACTGCAGAGAGGACACGTCCCTGGCGCAGTTCTTGCATATCCTGATCCTCCTGTCCGCGGACTTTATCCTGATGACCAGCGCCGATTCCTTCGAATGCTGGCATTCCAGCTCGTCGTTGGGGAACTCGTACGGCGTCTCCCAGAAGGTGTCGTAGATGTAGTCCTCGGGCATGTTGTCGTAGTTCGAACAGATTAGCTGGTCGTCGAATGAGTAGAGTATGAGCCCCTTCCTCTTGGCGAACGCGTTGTACAGCATCAGCCTGACCTTGGGGTCGTCGTAGTGCTGGCAGCCGATGAGCTTGTCGTTGCCGACCGCTCCCCTCGGCACGTAGAGAAGCTCCTCGCCGCCGATCTTCGCCGTCGCCGTGTACGGCACGGAACCGGATGCGTAGAGGGATATCGTTCCCGCGTACGCCTTGAAGATGTCGTCGCTCCCCCTGCCCGCCATCTTGACGAGGGCGTCGGGGTTGGTCTTGATCTTTTCGAGCTTGGAGATGCGTTTGAAGGTCTTGTCGAAGACGCACTTCCTGCAGTTGCCCGCGCATTTGGGCCTGAGGATCGAAGGGTCCTCCCAGAGGCTCTTGGACCTGTCGAGTATGTCCCCCTCTAGTCTCTTGCTGGTGCGCTTGACTCCTCTGAATCTCGCTCTCCTTCCCATGGGATTCGGCTATGTCTTCCTATATTAAATCGCTATTGTTCGGGCGCCCATCGCAAGTACCATATCCCCGAAGGTAGGTCACGGCAGCATGACCGACGAGCTGGAGAGGCACGAGAGGAGGCTGAGGGAGTTCCTCGCGAGGGAACCGTTCTGCCTGCACCCCGATAAGAGCCAGATAGCGATCTTCCAGCGCGCGTTCACCCATGATTCCTTCACCGAGGAATACAACAAGAAGGCCGCGAGGCCGATAGAGTCCTACGAGAGGCTGGAGTTCCTCGGGGACGCCGTGCTGGAGTTCGTCGTATGCGATTCGGCATACCGCATCCCACAGCTGGACAGCGAGGGGGCCCTCACCAACGACTTCAAGCAGAAAGCCGTGTCCAACGCCAGGATAACGGAGTACCTCAGGGATGCGGGGATGGATCTGGACGGCCACATGCTCGTGGGGAACTCCTTCTCGTCGAAGAACGGGAACGTCATCAGCGACGATATGCGGTCCGACGTGTTCGAGGCACTCGTAGCGGCCATCTACCTGACCTTCGGATTGGAATGTGCCAGATCCGTGATAGACAAGATTATCCTCACTCCGCTGAAGGAATCGCAGGGATACATCTGACATCCCGGTGTGATCGACCGCTCTCTTTATTCTTTAATAGTGGTGAATCGATACCGTCGGTATGGACGTAGACGCGACTGTAGATGCCATAAAATCGATGGAGATCCGCGGAGCGGGGAAGATCGCGAGGGCGGGAGCGTCGGCACTGGCCGACTTCGCCGGCAGTTACAAGGGTGACGACATCGAGGCGTTCCGCAGGGACCTGGCCGTCGCCAAGGAGAAGGTCCTGGGCTCGAGGCCTACCGCGGTATCCCTCTGGAACGGGGTGCACGCGACGCTGAAGGGCGTCGACGGCTGCAGAACGGTCAAGGAAGCGACGGACCTCATCATCGCCAACGCCAAGGCGTTCAACGAGTCGTCGGTGAACGCGGTGAAGTTCATCGGAGAGATCGGAGCCAAGCGCATACAGGACGGCGACGTGATCCTCACCCACTGCAACAGCAGCGCCGCGCTCAGCGTCATCAAGACCGCCTTCCGCCAGGGGAAGAAGTTCAGGGTCTACGCCACCGAGTCCCGCCCGTGGAGGCAAGGGATACTCACAGTAAACGAACTCGCCAAGGAGGGCATCGACGTCACGCTGATCATCGACAGCGCCGTCAGGTCCGTGATGAAGTACGTCACCAAGGTCTTCGTCGGCGCGGACACCATCACCTCCCACGGCACGCTGATCAACAAGGTCGGAACGTCGCAGGTCGCATTGGCCGCGAACGAGGCGAGGGTGCAGGTCTACGTCTGCAGCGAGACCTACAAGTTCTCCCCGATGACGCTGTTCGGGGACATGGTGACCATAGAGGAGCGCGACCATGCCGAGGTCATCGGGAACGCAAAGCTGGAGCCGGGAGTGAAGATATTCAACCCCGTGTTCGACAGCACGCCGTCGAAGTACATCGACGCGATAATCACCGAGGTGGGCATGATAGCCCCCGGATCGGTTTACCACGTAATGACGAGTCAGCTCGGAGACGAGATTTTCAAGCTAATAGGTGAATGAAATGAGCACATCCTACATGCATATCGGAGAGGACATCGACGTAGACAAGTACGTCATCTGCGACTACAGGGTCACCACCCAGCTTCCCATGGAGAAGGCCGCGAACTCCATCGCGGCGGAGCAGTCCACCGGGACGTGGACGGACCTCACCACCACGACGCAGAAGATTGTGGACAACTACGGCGCCAAGGTGCTGTCGATGGAAGGGGACATGACCCGCATCGCGTACCCCGTGGACGACTTCAGCATCGAGGTCGGAGGGATCCCGCAGATCCTGTCGGTCATAGCGGGCAACCTGTTCGGACTGGAGTCCATAGACAAGCTGAGGTTGGAGGACGTGTTCTTCCCCAAGTGCATCCAGGAGATGTACAAGGGACCCAAGTTCGGTGTCGACGGCCTCAGGAAGATCCTGGACAGGCCGGAGAAACCCCTCGTGGGAACGATAGTGAAGCCCAAGATCGGTCTTCCACCGAAGGAGACCGCCGAGTACGTCTACGAGGCCGGTGCGGGAGGGCTCACCAACTCCAAGGACGACGAGACCCTGACCGACCAGAAGTTCTGCCCCATCGAGGACAGGACGGTGGCCGTCGCGGAGGCGCTGGACAGGCTGGCGTCCGAGGGACACCACATGGTCCATGCCATCAACATCAGCACCAACGGCGACAAGATCGTGGAGCTGGCCGAGAAGGTCCAGTCCTGGGGCGCCAAGCAGATCATGGTAGATGTGATAACATGCGGATTCGCAGCAGTCCAAGCACTGGCCGAGGACCCCTCGATCAAGGTGCCCATCCACGTCCACAGGACGATGCACGGCGCGCTCACCAGGGACCCGCTCCACGGGATCTCCATGCTTCCCATAACCAAGCTCGTCCGCATGTGCGGAGGAGATGCGCTCCACATCGGTACCCTCGGAGTGGGGAAGATGTCGGGCAACGCGGGTGCCGACCTCAACAACCTGCACGCCTGCCTCGATTCCACCGGCGGGTACAAGACCGTCATGCCCGTGTGCTCCGGAGGGGTGTATCCCGGAATGATCGGCAAGATGGTGCAGGTGTCCGGGAAGACCGTACAGATACAGGCCGGAGGGGGAGTCGCGGGACACCCCGGAGGCGTCAGGAAAGGAGCCATGGCCATGTGCCAGGCAGTCGACGCGGCGTTCATGGACATACCTGTCCAGGAGTACGCCAAGGACCACGAGGAGCTCAGAATCGCCCTCGACAAGTGGGGATCCAAATGAACTTCAAGGTAGCCAAATGTGACATCGAGGACAGCAGCCCCCAGGTGATACTCTGCCCGGAGGACTGCGCCGCCCTCGGTCTGAAGATCGGCGACCGCGTGAAGGTCAAGGGCAAGACGGAGTGGGTGACGCTGTACGGCTCATCCCCGTCCATCGCCAAGAAGGGCGAGGCCAGGATGCCCCAGGCGTTCCTGGACAAGCACGGCGTGGCCGTGGGGGACACGGTGGAGATAGAGCACTGTCCCAAGTCGGAGGCGGTCAGGTTCATCAGGAAGAAGATGGACAGGCAGAAGCTCACCGAATCCGAGATCTACGCGATCATACAGGACATACTGGACGGAAAGCTCAACGACATCGAGATATCCGCATGGCTCACATCGCTCTACATAGCCGGCATGGACATCGAGGAGATCGCCTACCACGCCAAGGCCATGGTGGACACCGGCGACAGGCTGGCGTTCACAGGGAGGCCGGTGTTCGACTTCCACAGCATCGGGGGAGTACCCGGCAACAAGATCACGCCCATAGTGGTGTCCATAGTCGCGGCGGCGGGACTCATGATCCCCAAGACATCGTCCCGTGCGATCAGCAGCGCCTGCGGCACGTCGGATTTCGTCGAGACATTCTGCAACGTCGACATATCCGCCGAGGAGGTCAAACGCATCGCGATGGAGGTCGGCGGTGTGTTCTCATGGGGAGGCTCCATGAACCTCGCGCCCGTGGACGACCTCGTCATCAGGGTGGAGAACCCTCTTGGCATCAACCCCCGCGCGCAGATGCTGGCATCCATCCTCAGCAAGAAGATGGCCATCGGCGCGAACTATCTGCTTATCGACATCCCGACGGGTCAGGGCACCAAGGTCCCCGACAAGGAGACCGCCCACGCGTACGTGCGCGACTTCACAGACCTCGGCCGCCTGCTGGGCATCAATATCAAATGCGCCGTGACCTACGGCGGACAGCCCGTCGGATACGCGATCGGACCGAACCTGGAGGCGAGGGAGTGCATACGCGTCCTGGAGGGACAGGATCACCCCAACAGCGTCATCGAGAAGGCCTGCGAACTGGCCGGCATGCTGCTGGAGATGGGAGGCATACCCCACGGCGATGTCCGCGCCAAGGAGCTCCTCTCCAGCGGTGCGGCGATGAAGAAGTTCAGAGAGATCGTGGCCGCGCAGGGCGGGAACTACGACATCAGTTCCGAGGATCTCAAGCCCGGGAAGTACGTCCGCGAGATCCACGCCGTCAAGGCGGGATACATCAACTCGGTGGACAACAAGGCGCTCGTGGCCATAGCGAAGGCCGCAGGCGCCCCCAACGACAAGGGCGCCGGGATACTGCTGAGCAAGAAGCAGGGCCAGCGCGTGGAGGTGGACGACGTGGTGTACACCATCTACGCAGACTCCGAGGCCAAGTGCATCCGCGCCAGGGAGCTGGCGATCCACTACGCCCCGTTCGGCATCGAGGGAATGGTCATCGAGAAGGACTGACCATGCGCAGACTCTGCTTCACCGTCGATCTTGACAGGGACGTCAACGACGCCGTCATAGGGAAGGCCGCGGCGATCTCCATGGACAGGGGACAGGGCACCGAGCCCAGGTTCTCGTCCTCGGAGAAGGGCGCCGGGATCATCATGGACCTCATGGACGACCTGGGCATGAGATGCACCTTCTTCGCCGAGGCCCGCACCCTGAGGAAGACCGGCGTCGGGAGGACCATCTCCAAGCACGAGGTCGGCCTCCACGGACTCGACCACGAGGACTTCACCGGAGCACGCACGAAGGTGATGCTGGGTCATGGGGATATGCGTGAGATCACGGAGAGGGCGATGGTCATGATAAGGGACGACGTAGGACGTTCACCGAGAGGCTTCCGCTCCCCGTACATGGACCCGAACGAGGAGATGCTGGACTTCCTGCACGAATACGGCATCGTCTACGACTCCTCCCGCTACGAGTATGTGTCCAGGAATACCGACGTCAGGAGATCCGAGGCCTACGGGCTGATGGAGGTCCCCGTCCCCAAGGCGGAGGACGCCTCCGGGAAGACCATCACGTCGTACCTCTGGCCGATGCATGAGGGCAAGCGCGGATACAGGGACTTCGTGGACCTTGGAAACAGGATCTATGAGGGTACATACGTCGTGTGCACGCACAGCTGGCACATGGCGGAGACCCGCGGCGGCGGTGTGATGGACGCCCAGGAGATCAGGGAGAACTACGACAGGGTCCGTTCGGTGCTGTCGGACCTCATCGACTGCGGATACGTCCCCCAGACATGCGAGGAAGCGGTCAGGGACACGGTTCCGCGCGCGTAAAGTATTATAAGTCGCGCGTGTTCCTGCCACCCATGGCCTGCAGGATTATTTCAGGACCGGAGGTCTCGGGAGAGATCTACGCCGAGCTCCGCGAACGCATTGAGAAGCTTAAGTCGGAGGGCACCACCCCCGGTCTGGCCGTCATCCTCGTCGGTGACGACCCCGCATCACAGGTCTACGTGCGCAACAAGGGAAGGAAGTGCGAGGAGCTCGGTATGCATTCCGAGACCATCGTCCTGCCCAAGGAGACGACCGAGGAGGAGCTCCTGGCAAGGATCGACGCACTGAACAAGGACCCGTCCATCCACGGGTTCCTGGTGCAGCTGCCGCTCCCCAAGCACATCGACGAGGACAAGGTCATCGAGGCCATCGACCCGTCCAAGGACGTGGACGGATTCCACCCGGTCAACGTCGGACGCATGCTCATCGGCAATCCCGGGTTCCTCCCGGCCACCCCCGCGGGAGTGCAGCAGATGCTGGTCCGCTCGGGCGTGGAGACCGCGGGGAAGCACGTGGTCATCGTAGGCAGGAGCAACATCGTCGGCAAGCCCATGGCGGCGCTGATGGTGCAGCGCGGATTCGGCGCGGACTCCACCGTCACGGTGGTCCACTCGAAGACCAGGGACCTCCCGTCCATCACCCGCCAGGCCGACATACTCATAGTGGCCATCGGAAAGCCCAGGTTCGTCACCGCAGACATGGTGAAGGAGGGCGCCGTGGTGATAGACGTGGGGACGAACAGGATAGACGACCCCACCCACCCCAAGGGCTCCAGGCTCGTGGGCGATGTGGATTTCGATAACGTCAAGGACAAGGTATCGGCCATCACGCCGGTGCCCGGAGGCGTGGGTCCCATGACAATATGCATGCTCATGGCCAATGCCGTCAAGGCCGCGGAGGATGCGGCGAAGTCACGCTAAAAGGTGAATAACCATGATGAGAGAATGCGAGGAGCACGGATACTTCCGCGAGGAGACCTGTCCGGTCTGCGGAGAGGAAGGAAAGTTCCTGATGAACGACTACGAGATGGAGAAGTTCGGCCGCATGATGGCCGGCATCCTGAGGCACGGCAGGTTCGACCTGCCCATGGACAACCAGGGATTCGTCCCCATCAGGAAGGTCGTCGGAGCGATAAAGGAGAACAACCCCCGTATGCACTGGGTGAGGCCGCACCACATCGAGGCGCTGGTCGACACCGACCCCAAGGGAAGGTACCAGATCGTGGGGGACATGGTCAGGGCCACATACGGTCACACCATCCAGGGCCTGGACCTCAGGCTCCCCACGGACAACATCCCGGACGAGCTCTACTACCCGACCACCGAGGAGGAGGCCGAGATCATACTGGAGACCGGACTCACGCCCACCGACAGGTCGATGGTCCACCTCTCGCTGACCTACCAGGACGCGTACAACGCCGGTTCCGTCCGCGTGGAGGATCCCCTGATCCTCGCCGTGGATGTCGACAGGTGCTTCGACGAGGGATACGACATCGGAAGGGCCGGGAAGACGGTCTTCCTGTGCAAGAAGGTCCCCGCGGACTGCCTCAGGATCATCCACGAGGAAGAGCTCAACTACTGAGGTTTCCACATGACACAGACTATGAAGCCCGAACAGGTCAGGGAGAGGTTCGGACCCATGTTCTGCAAGGGACTCGTCACCATGGTGGACGAGAAGAACGGCATCGCGAAGATCATCGAGGTATGCTCCTCCAAAGGGCCGTCCGAGTGGGACATCGTCAACAGGAAGAGGACCGGAGGCATCATAGAGAACATAGCGGCCGAGGGGACGACCATCGTAATGGATACGGTCATCGGCGACAGGGACCTCCGCTTCGGACCCGCATCATCCACCCTTGGCGGACAGGGCATATCGTCCCTGAGGATTGTGGGCGACACCGTCCACACCAGGTGGAAGGGCATCGCCGGAGCGTCCGTCGGAGTGGGCGCATGCCTGCCGCAGGCCCCGGGCGTCATAGAGACCATCTATCCCGACCAGATAACCATGGGCGGAGCCAAGACGCTGGAGACCGAGATCGTCACCCCCAAGATGGTGAGGGTCGTCATCGGCGTCGACGACACCGACACCCCCGAGCAGGGGGCGTCGTGGGTGCTGACCATGAAGCTGGGGAAGGAGTGCCCCTACGGGATGTACCTGGACCACAAGATTGTCCAGCTGAACCCCAAGGCCCCCAACAAGACCACCAACTGCTGCGGCACGGCCGTATCCTTCGCGGTGAAGGAGGAGGACGTTACCAAACTCATAGACTTCGCCGTCGACTTCGTTAGGAAGGGTACGTACTCGGACGACACCGTCATGGCGGTCATGACCGGACTGAAGGTCCCCGAGGAGCTGGCAAGATGGTCCTGGGACGCCAAGTCCATACTGTACACCGTCGACGACGCGGTGCAGGTGGCCGAGAGGAACGGCGTCCGCATAATCAACGTCACCGGCAAGAAAGGCACCATCGGCGCCGTCGCCGCGGTGGGATGCTTCGACATGGGCATCAGGGCCGCGGGGGTACCGGAGGACTTCGAATGAAGATACCGTCCATCGTCACCAACAAGACCTACGAGTACTACGAGGAGAAGCTGGAGGAGGAGGTCTCCGACGGCCCGATGCCGAGGCACATCGCCATCATCATGGACGGCAACAGGCGCTACGCCAAGGAGCTGGGCCTCGAGACCCGCGAGGGGCACCTCGCCGGGAAGGAGAAGATCCGCGACGTCCTCAACTGGTGTCTCAAGCTCGGCATAAGGAATCTCACGGTATACGCATTCTCCACCGAGAACTTCAACAGGGACGAGAGCGAGGTGGACTTCCTCATGGAGCTCATCGAGACCACCCTGAGGGAGATGGCCGACGACCCCGAGGTCGAGGAGAAGAAGATTCGCATCCAGGTCATCGGGGAGAAGGAACTGGTGCCGGAGAGCATGCAGGAGACCATCCGCTACGCCGAGGAGAAGACCAAGGACAACGATCAGTACACCTTCAGCATGGCAATCGCCTATGGCGGGAGGCAGGAGATCATCTCCGCTCTGAAGGACATCGCGGCAAAGGTCAAGAACGGGGAGCTGGAGGTCGACGACATCAGCGAGGAGCTGGTGTCCGAATACCTGTACACCACCGGCATGCCGGACCCCGACCTGGTCCTCAGGACCTCCGGCGAGCTCAGGATATCCAACTTCCTGCTCTGGCAGCTGGCATATTCGGAACTCTATTTCACGGACGTATACTGGCCCAGTTTCAGGTACATAGACCTGCTCAGGGCCATAAGGTCCTATCAGAAGCGCGCCAGGCGCTTCGGGAAGTGATACGATGGGAACGGACATAGTGTTCATACACGCACCGACGGTCTACGATTTCAGGAAGAAGCCCATATTCTACGGGCCGGTCAGCGACGTGGTCCCGTCGTCCCCGGTCTTCGAGATGTACCCGATAGGGTTCATGACCATGTCGTCGCACCTCGAGGCGGCCGGATTCAAGACGCGCATCGTGAACCTCGCGGTCATGATGCTCCAGGACAAGAAGGTCGACATAGAGAAGGTGATCAGCAAGCTGGACGCCAGGGTCTATGCGATAGACCTCCACTGGATGCCCCACTGCCACGGTTCCATCGAGATTGCCAAGATTGTCAAGAAGTACCATCCCGAGGGCATAGTGGAGTTCGGAGGGTTCTCGTCGTCGTACTTCTACGAGGACCTCATCCAGAGGCCCTACATCGACATGGTCATGAGAGGGGATTCCACCGAGCTCCCGCACGTCAAGCTGATGCAGGTGCTCCAGGACGGAGGGAACCTCGAGGACGTCCCCAACCTCACGTGGAAGGACAAGGACGGGAAGGTGCATGTGAACGAGGTCACCAACATCCCCGAGGACCTGGACTGGTGCATGTTCGACTACGGCACCATGATCAAGTGCACGCTCAGGAACAGGGACATCAAGGGCGCCCTTCCCTGGCTGGGTTGGGACAGGCTCCCGCTGACATCGGTGTTCACCGTCCGCGGATGCAGCTACAACTGCGCCGAGTGCGGAGGCTCGCACGCGGCCAACAAGCGCATACTCTGCAGGAACAAGCCCGCCTTCAGGAGCCCGGAGAAGCTGGTGGAGGACATGGCCACCATCCAGAGCTATCTGGACACCCCCATATTCGTCATCGGCGATCCCCGTCAGGGCGGTCCGGACTACGTGGAGAGGCTGGCCAACGAGGCCCGCCGCCAGGGGATCAAGAACCATGTGGCGTTCGAGATCTTCCAGCCCGGGAACGAGCAGTTCTTCAGGACTCTCCAGCACGGGTTCGGGGAGTACTCCATGGAGTTCTCCCCCGATTCCCACGACGAGATCGTCAGGTTCGCCATGGGCAAGGGCTACGACAACCCATCCATCGAGAAGACGCTCACGTCGGCGTTCCCCAACGGGTGCGTGCGTTTCGACGTCTTCTACATGACCGGCCTGCCCGAGCAGACCCGCGAGTCCGCCATCGACAGCGCCCGCGCGGCAAGGTCCCTGTGGAACGCCGTCGGAAAGGATGACAAGCTGTTCATCTACAACGCGCCCTTCGCGCCCTTCGTGGATCCCGGGAGCCGTGCTTTCGAGGAGCCCGAGAGGTGGGGATACAGGTTCTTCGCCAGGACCCTCGAGGAGCACAGGCAGCTTCTCGAGAACCCGTCGTGGAAGCACGTGCTCTCCTACGAGACGAAGTGGATGACCCGCGACGAGATCGCCGAGACCTCCTACGATGCCGCGCTGGAGCTCGCAAAGATAGAGCTCGAATGCGGACGCACCACGCAGGAAGCCTACGACACCCGCGTCGAGAGGACCGAGATAGCGAGGGGACTGCTGCACAGGATCGACGACATCTTCCTCATCAAGGACGAGGCCGAGCGCACGCAGAAGCTTTGGGACATCAAGGACGAGGGCGAGAGGATGATGGCATCCACCGTCTGCAACAAGAAGGACCTCGATTGGGACGCAGGTTCCATCTGGTCCAACGGTCCCAGGGTCGTCACCGGTCTGATCAGGTCCTCGTGGCCGTTCAACAGGGGCAAGAGGCGCAATCAGCAGTGCTGACCGTTCCCCGCGGGGATCGGTTTTTCGATTGCTGGCTCATATAGGCATCCGCCGTACGGCGGATGCCGTATCTTATATCTGGCACAGATTAACGGATGACCCAGCGTTCCGTAATCCCTACTGAATCACTGGGTTTTGTCTTCTATTATAGAGTAATAATAATGAAGAATAGGGGGAGGGCTCAGCCCTTCCTCCCGAGCTCCCTGGCCTTCTCGACGGACGCCTGAACCGCCGAGATGAACGCCGCGCGGACGCCGTAGTCCTCGAGGACCTTGACGCCCTCGATGGTGGTCCCGCCGGGTGAGCAGACCTTGTCCTTGAGCACGTCGGGGTGCTCGCCGGATTCCAGCACTGTGACGGCCGAACCCATGACGGTCTGCGCCGCCAGTTTCAGCGACAGGTCCCTGGGCAGTCCCATGAGCACTCCCGCATCGGCCATGGCGTCGATGACCATGAACACGAAGGCCGGTCCGCTGCCGGAGAGACCCGATACCGCATCGATGTCCTTCTCCTTAACCTGGAAGCAGAGACCAATCGCTCCGAAGATCTCCTCCACGATCCTCACGTCCTCCTCGGTGCAGTCATCGCCTACGGAAAACCCGCTTGCTCCTACGAAATTCGTTGAGCAAATGTTGGGCATAACCCTAATTATTCTACTATCTGGCACATACATTTTCAGGGTCTCGATCGTGGTACCCGCTGCGATGCTTATGAGGAGGTGATCCTTACCCATTTTCACCGATTTGTCCGCGAAAACGTCCGGAATCTGCTGAGGCTTGACGGCGAGCACGACGATCCTCGCCTTCTCCGCGACCTCCGCGGAGCTTCCCGTGACCTCGATGCCGAGCTCCTTCCTAGCCTTCTCGCGGGAGGCCTCGTGGATGTTGCTAGCGATGATCTCGTCCTTCGAGAAGACGCCCTTGTCTACCGTTCCCTTGATGATCGCGGACGCCATCTTGCCCGTTCCGATGAAACCGATCTTGAATGTCATGGTCTGCCTGTCCCGTTATGTCCCTACGCCCTAAAAAAAACTACGTCCCCGCTGGCCGTTCTCTCTATAATAATAAAAACACACGCCCGCAACCCTTTAATATATACATGACATGCGAAGCGCCAATGTCACTAGTTGTGAGTTACATACCATTGGCCGTTCTGGGGGTACTTGCTCTCGGATTCGCGCCACTCGCGTGGTGGATGTCTAGGTTCTTGAGACCTAAGAAACCCACATCGTGGCAGGACAAGACCTATGAATGCGGTTCGGAACCGATAGGTGTCGCCCGCGTTCAGTTCAGGTTCCAGTACTACTCATACGGAATCATCTTCCTCGTTTTCGACCTGGTCGCAACATTCCTTATGATCTGGACCGTCGCATATTCCAAGCTTTCTACACAGGCGACGATTTTCGTATTACTGTTCCTGGGTATGCTCCTGCTCGGTGTCGCATACGCCCTCAAGAAGGAGGAATTCGTATGGATATGAGTCTCTACCCCCACGCGGTAGCCATGAGCGCTGACGAATTCATGTCATGGTCGTCAGCGATGATCAACGAGATGCTGTCCGCAGGCGTCAAGAAGACGGTGGACAAACTCACCGGGCCGGTATGGGCCTGGGCAATGAGGAACTCGATGCACCCCCTCCACTTCGGACTGGCGTGCTGTGCTATCGAGATGGCGGCGGCATCGGATACCAGGTACGACGCAGAGCGTGTCGGTATGATCTACCGTTCATCGCCCAGGCAGACCGATATCCTCCTCATCAACGGATGGATCTCCAAGAAGCTCCGCCCCGATATCAGGCGTCTTTACGAGATGATCCCCGAGCCCAAGTGGGTCGTCGCGATGGGAGAGTGTGCGATCTCCGGAGGTCCCTGGTACGATTCCTACAACATCGTGCAGGGACTCGACCAGATCGTGCCCGTGGATGTCTACATCCCCGGATGCCCGATCAAGCCCGACGCGATGCTTGACGGCTTCTTCCTTCTGCAGAAGAAGATCGACGCCTACTTCAGGAGAGGCAACTTCATGATGGAGTGATGACATGGCTGACGAGACACTTATCGAGAAACCCAGCTATGATGACGTGGTTTCACTCATCACATCCAAGTTCGGAGACAAGGTGGCCTTCCAGCAGTCTACCAAGAAGAACATCAAATCGATCAACGAGAAGAGGAGGATCTTCATGACCGCCGACCGTTCCATCATCCAGGAACTGGCGTTCTTCCTCCGCGACAAGCTCAACTTCGAGCACTGCTCCGCGATCGCTGGTGTCGACTGGGTGGACCACATGCAGACGGTCTACTTCATCACGAACTACTTCAGCTCAATCACCGTCGAGATCAAGGTGGACATCCCCAACGATGACCTCCACGTCCCCACCGTCGCAACGGTCTGGCAGGGAGCCAACTGGCACGAGAGGGAGACCTACGAGCTTTTCGGTATCATCTTCGACGGACACCCCAAACTGGAGAGGCTGCTCACGCCTTCGAGCTACGAGTTCTTCCCCTTCAGGAAATCCTACAAACTCAGGGGGCAGGAGTAAATGGCAGAGGAAAAAATGAATGCAGACCAGATGTGGATCACGATGGGTCCGCAGCACCCCTTCTCGCACGGTCTCTGGACACTGCGCGTAAAGGTCGACGGAGAGATCGTCACCGACGCGGAGCCCGAGGTCGGATACCTGCACCGCGGGTGGGAGAAGGAGTGCGAGAACAGGACCTACCAGAAGATCATCCCTATGGCCGACCGTCTGTGCTATTCCGCTTCGATGACCTGGTCGCACCTCGCGTGCAAGGTCATGGAGGAGGCACTGGACATCAAGGTCCCCGAGAGGGCACAGTTCCTCAGGGTAGTGGCCGATGAGATCTGCCGTATCCAGTCCCACCTGATGTGGCTCGCAGCGGTCGGTACCGACCTCGGTAACCTGACCATCTTCCTTTGGGCACTCAGGGAGAGAGAGTTCTGGCTCGACCTCAACGTAAGGCTCTGTGGACAGAGACTCACAACGAATTACCCCCGTATCGGAGGAGTAAGGAACGATATGACCTACTACTTCGAGAGGGACGTCCTCAGATGCGTCGAGAGGTTCGAGAAGGCACTCTGGGAGATCATCCACCTGTGCGATGACTCCTCCGTGTTCGTAGACAGGATCAAGGGTGTAGGATACATCACCAGGAAGGACGTGGCCAACTTCGGAATCACCGGTCCCGCTATGAGGGGATGCGGTGTCGATTACGATATCCGCCGCGACGACCCCTATGACGCTTACGACCAGATCGACTTCGAGGTCCCCGTCCTCAAGGAAGGAGACGCGTACTCGAGGTACCAGGTCAGGATCGAGGAGATGTTCCAGTCCTGCAGCATCATCAAGCAGGCCGTGGAAGCACTCAGCAAGATCCCCAAGACCGCGCCTTACAGGCTCAAGGTGCCTTCGTGCATCCCCGAGGGAACGCACATGGCAAGGATCGAGGACCCCCGTGGAGAGGGACTCATGTACCTCATCTCCGACGGTTCCGAGCACCCCTACAGGCTCAAGGTGCGCAGCCCCGTATTCGTGAACGTTTCAGCCTCCAAGAACATGGTTCAGGGCGTAAGGATCGCAGATATCCCTGCGATCATGGCAATGATCGACATGTGTCTCGGAGAGACGGACAGGTGAAAGCATGGTACTCAAATACACAAGCATAAGGGAGTTCATGCCCAACTACGACCCCTCGGACATCATGGCCGCGGGCGTCTATCCGTATGACGTATACAACCTCCCCTACGACATCAGCCTCAAGGTCTGGGACGCACTGGGAGGAATAATCGCCTGGCTCATCAATATCTTCTTCCCCGGCAACGGATTCTCGCAGTCGCTCATCTCCGAGGAGGTCAGCAACGCGATGGCGATCATCCTCATGGTCGTCGTCATCTTCGCCATCGGATTCGTCATCAACCTGACGATGATATGGCAGGAGCGTAAGTTCCTCGGAAGGACGATGGACAGGCGCGGTACGATGATCGGACCCCTCGGATACTTCCAGTGTCTCGGAGACGGTCTGAAGACCTTCATGAAGGAGAACATCGCACCCAAGGACATCGACAAGAAGATCTACTGGTGGGCACTCTCACTGGTCATCGGAACATCGGTTCTGATCGCCTGTATGGTGCCCCTTTCACCCAGGTGGTTCATCGTCGACTACGAGGCAGGACTTCTGGTCATCCTCGCATTCTTCGCGCTGGCACCGTTCCTCATCCTGTGCGCAGGCTGGGGACAGAACAACAAGTTCTCGCTCATCGGAGGTATCCGTGCAGCCGAGCTGATGATCTCTTACGAGGCACCCATGCTGATCACCTTCGCATCGGTCGTTCTCCTCGTCGGCGACTTCAACATCGGAAGCATCATCTCTTGGCAGGAGCACAACGTCTGGCTCATCGGTCCTTTGATCATCGGATTCTTCGTCTGCCTGATCTGTGCGGTCGCCGAGTCCGAGCGTGCGCCTTTCGACCTTTCCGAGGCCGAATCGGAGCTCGTCGAGGGATGGCAGACCGAGTACGCGGGAATGAAGTGGGGACTCATCATGCTGGGAGACTACTTCAGGGGATACGTCGCATGCGCATTCGTGTGCATCATGTTCCTCGCAGGCTGGTCGATGCCGTTCATCAACGAGTTCGACTGGTACTACCAGTACTTCCCCGAGCTGTTCTTCGTACTGAAGACATGCTTCGTGTTCATCGCGTTCATCATGGCGAGAGGAGCCATTGCCCGTGTCAGGACCGATCAGATCCTGAACATCGGATGGAGGGTCCTCATGCCGCTGGCCGTGATCAACCTTGCGATCGCATTACTGCTCAAGGTCGGAGGTGTGTTCTGATGCCGTTCAGCGAATACTTACAGAAATATCCCAAGAAATTCAGAGGGACAGGAGGTATCGTACCTCTGCTGGCCGCCTTCAAGAACCTCTTCAAGACGACCTTCCACAGACCGGTCACCATCCTGTACCCCTATGAGAAGGAGTGGGTCCCCGACAACTACCGCGGACGCCCCGGACTCAGGTTCGACAGGTGCGTAGGGTGCGGTATCTGCGTCAGGGCATGCCCCACCACCTGTATCGAGCTCGTCGAGGTCCCCGATGACGACGGCAACATGGTCAAGAGGCCTCAGGTCAACGTCGGCAGATGCATGATGTGCGGTTACTGCGCAGAGTACTGTCCGATGAACGCCATGACCACCACCACGGACTACGAGCTCGCAGAGTTCACCAGGCAGGATCTCATCTACGATCCGCGCAGGCTCGAGTTCCCGTACACGACCGACATGATGGAGGTCCACATCGAGGAGCACCTCATGTCTAACATCGAGAAGGGAATCACCGATCAGCCCACCGCATTCTACAACACCGACAGGCCGATGCTCGACGCAAAGAAGTGCATCAGCTGCGGAAAGTGTGCGAAGGTCTGCCCCGTCAGCGCCATCAAGATGGTCGCCACAGGTGAGAAGAACGCAAAAGGAAAGGACATCACCAACCCGCAGGTCGACGACAAGGTGTGCATCTCGTGCTCCAACTGTATCCTCGACTGTCCGAAGGGTGCCCTTAAGATGAATGAGGTGCTGTAAATGGCAATTGGAGATAGAATTCAGGATTTCTTCGACTGGTGCGGCAACGCCTTCGACACCTTCGCCACGAACCTCGACGCGTTCGCATTCGTCGTACTGATGATCATTGCCATCTGGGCAGCGATCCTCGTCGTCACGTCCAAAGAGGTCATGCACAGCGCATTCTACCTCGCACTCGTGTTCACATGTGTCGCAGCTACCTACTACTTCCTCAACGCGGAGCTCGTAGGAGTCATACAGATGATGGTCTACGTCGGTGCCATCACCATCCTGTTCTCGTTCAGCGTCATGCTGACCAGAAGGACGATCAAAGGCAGCGACGAAGAGGAGGAGGAGTAAATATGAATTCCAAAGTAGCAGCAGGAATCGCAGTGCTCGTCGTCCTCATGATGGGTGCAATAGCAGTCGGGACGAACTGGGAGAACCTCGGTTACGAAACCTCCGACCCCGGAGAGAAGGTCCCGTTCCACCCCAGCGATTCAGACAATGCAGTTGATTACAGGGAACACAGTCTCAACGGTGTTCTCTTTGAGAAATACGGAGCAGTCATGCTCGTCGTGGGCGCGCTCATGTTCGGTGCGATGATTGCAGGTGTATGCATCTCGAGAGAGGAGGAAGATTCCGATGATTAATATGGGATTCTTCCTGGTGCTCGCAGCGGCCCTCTTCGCGATCGGTCTCTTCGGACTGCTCTCGAACAAGAGGGGAATCGTATCGCTCATGTGCATAGAGCTCATGCTCAATGCGGCGAACATCAACTTCGTGACCTTCGCATCCTTCAAGTCGGACGCGACCGGACAGGTCTTCGTCATCATGTCCATCGCTGTCGCGGCGGCAGAGGTTGCAGTCGGTATCGCCCTCATGCTCAACGCATACAAGGTGAAGAAGACGACAGAGGTAGACAAGCTCTCTACCATGAGGTGGTAAGATGGAACTATACGAATTCGCATGGCTCGTCCCCCTGATCCCCTGTATCTGCTTCGTGCTCGCAGGATTCATCGGACACAAGACACCTCAGTGCGGAGGTCTCATCGCCATCGCAGGTGCCGCGGCGGCATTCGTCATGGCGGCCCTGGTGTCGTACGGATACTACACATCCGATCTCTACAAGGCAGCGGAACCGTTCGTCCAGAACATGGACTGGCTCGTCGTCGGGAAGATCACGATCCAGTTCGGTATCTACATCGATACGCTGTCGTGCATAATGATGCTCTTCGCATCCTTCATCTCGACCCTGATCTTCGTATATTCATTAGGATACATGCACGATCAGGAGGGAAGGAGGAGAAGATACTTCGCAGAGGTCTCGCTGTTCCTCACCGGAATGCTCGGACTCGCAGTCTCAAGCAACTACCTTGAGATGTTCGTCTTCTGGGAGATCATGGGTCTGTGCTCCTACCTCCTCATCGGATTCTGGAGCTTCAACCACGAGGAAGCGGTCGAGAAGTCCTCCGCAGCCAAGAAGGCATTCCTGGTCACCCGTCTGGGAGACGTCTGCCTGATGTGCGGTCTGTTCATACTCCTGTACATCTTCGGATCCCTGGACTACCAGAACATCTTCGGAAGCATCGAGGCCCACAAGGACGACGTGCTGCTGCCCTTCGCCATCCTCCTCATGTTCGGAGGAGTCATCGGTAAATCGGCACAGTTCCCGCTCCACGACTGGCTGCCCGATGCGATGGCAGGACCTACCACGGTCTCTGCACTCATTCACGCGGCAACAATGGTCAAGGCCGGTATCTACCTCGTCGCGAGGTCGTACCCCATCTTCACCCAGTGTGAGGAGGCAATGGTCTTCGTCGCCGCGATCGGCGGTTTCACCGCAATCTACGCAGCGTCCATGGCGCTCAACAACATGAACATCAAGAGGGTACTGGCATACTCTACCCTCTCGCAGCTCGGATACATGGTCCTCGCTCTCGGAGCAGGCGCATACCTGATCTCCTTGGGAACCAAGAACGGTGACGCGAACCTCATCAAGCTGGGAACTGCCGGTTACATTGCGGGAATCCTGCACATGATCAACCACGCCTTCTTCAAGGCACTGCTCTTCCTCGGCTCCGGATCGGTCATCCACGCGGTCGGCAGCGAGGATATGCGCGTGATGGGAGGTCTCCGCAAGTCGATGCCTCTCACAGCGTACACCATGCTGATCGGTTGTTTCTCCATCGCGGGAATCCCGATCTTCAGCGGATTCTGGTCCAAGGACCTGGTCCTCGAGGCGGCATTCGCTCCGTTCCACGAGGGACTCGGATTCGGATCCGTCTTCTGCGTACTGTTCGTGCTCGGAATGATCACCGCATTCATGACGGCGTTCTACATGTTCCGCATGTGGTTCATGACCTTCACCGGAGAGCCTCGCGGCCACTGCCACGGAGAGTCCCCGAAGACCATGACCTTCCCGCTGCTCATCCTGTCGGTGTTCGCCATCCTGTCCGGTCTTGTCATCATGGGCAACTTCGGATACTACGTAGCGAGGTCCCTCAAGACCTCCATGCCCACGGCGGGAATCTTCGTCGAGAAGGGAATGGATGTCGTGAAGGAGATATTCACAACACCCGCGACATACGTCGCGCTGGTACTGGCGATCGTAGGTATCGCAATCGCGTTCTTCATGTACTCGAAGAAGGCCTACGACCCAGAGAAGTTCGATCAGGACAAGAAGCCCCTGTACTACAGGATCGTCGCAAAGAGGTACTACTTCCCCGAGATGTACAACCAGATCTCCTGGAAGCTCGGATACGGTGTCGCCAAGGGCGTCGAGGCAATCGACAAGCAGCTCATCGACGGTACCGTCAACGGTCTCTCCAACGCCGTCGTCGGCGGAGGAGACGGACTCGCAAGGGTCGAGACCGGTTACGTCCGCGACTACGCCGCATACGTGGCGCTCGGAGTGCTGATCCTGATGGGCATCTTCGCCGTCATCTTCATCTACGGAGGTGGATTCTGATGGATTTCCCAATTCTTTCCATACTGGTAATCGTACCCCTCGTCGGCGCTCTGCTGACCCTCTTCATGGGCGGCGCCAGGGCACCCAAGGCAAAGTTCATCGCAGCCGCGTTCTCCGCGGTCACGCTGGTGCTGGCGGTCTACCTGCTCACCATCAAGCCCGAGGACCTCGCGGACCTCACCGAGAACTACGTATGGTTCAAGGTCTCCGGCGTCGTCAAGATGAACATCATCTTCCAGATCGACGGACTCAGCATCCTGATGGTCTTCCTGACCGCACTGCTGGTCTTCCTGGTCGTCCTGTTCTCGTGGCACGAGGAGAACAACGCGAACTACTACCACTCGCTGCTCCTGGCAATGGAGGTCGGACTCATGGGAGTCTACATGGCGGCGGATTACTTCCTGTTCTACATCATGTGGGAAGTCACCCTCATACCCATGTTCTTCCTGATCTCCTGGTACGGAGGACCCCGCAGGCACTACTCTGCGATCAAGTTCTTCATCTACACCCACGTTGCGTCGGTCATCATGATGATAGGAATCTTCATCGTGGTGTTCTCCGCCCACGACGGATCTCACGCCGTGAGCTTCGCATTCGCGGATGTGGCCGCCAACTCGGCGCTCAGCGAGTTCATGCAGATCTTCGTCTTCGGACTCCTGTTCTTCGGATTCGCGGTCAAGATGCCCGTGCCTCCGTTCCACACATGGCTGCCCGACGCACACGTCGAGGCGCCTACCGGAGGATCCGTCCTGCTGGCAGGTGTCATGCTTAAGATGGGATCCTACGGTATCATCAGGATCTGTCTCAACCAGGACATATTCAGCCTGGCCTTCGGATTCTGGCAGCCCGTGATGATCGGACTCGGTCTCTTCGCGATGGTCTACGGAGCATACGCCTGTATCGCCCAGAACGACCTCAAGAAGATGGTCGCATACTCGTCCATCAGCCACATGGGAATGGTCCTCGTGGGAATGGGCTGCATGTCCGAGATCGGAATCCAGTTCGCCATCTTCCAGATGTTCGCGCACGGAATCATCTCCGGTGTCCTGTTCATGGTCTGCGGTATCGCGGGTCACAACTTCGGCACCAGGGACATGCGCCTCCTCGGAGGAATGGCAGGCAAGTTCCCCGTCTACGCGACCTTCATGATGTTCGGATTCATGGCGTCCCTCGGTCTTCCCGGACTTATGGGATTCATAGCCGAGTTCGGACTCCTGTACGGTCTCTGGACCTACCTCGCGGCACACAGCCTCGAGTGGCTGATCGTCTTCGGACTCCTGGACATGATGCTCACCGCCGGTTACTACCTCTGGGCAATGCAGAAGACCCTCTTCGGCAAGCTCACCGACAAGATCGAGCTGGAGCACTGCCACGACATCGCAAAGAACGAGATCGCAGTACTTGCGGTCCTCTGCGGACTGATCGCACTGTTCGGTATCATGCCGTCCGTCGCAATGGACTTCATCACGCCGTACTCATCGGTCCTCGGACCTGCGCTGGAGGCGCTTCTGTAAGGAGGGATAAGAATGTTCGAGTCATTAGCAGATAAAGTGTTGGACCTGACCGGGGAAGTCGCATACATCATTCCCCAGGCGATCATCATCGTCGCTGCACTCCTCGCGCCCCTCCTGTACTTCCTCACGAAGAACGGAAAGATACCCGCGATCGTGTCGTTCATCCTCGCGGTGGGCGCCGCATGCGTGTGTCTGGGCTACATGCACACCAAGACCTACGGTACCGCGTTCGGACTCTTCGAGTTCAACGCCTTCTCCGGCCTCATGATGTGCCTGTTCCTCGCGGTCGCGGGACTGACGATCTTCGTCTCCCCCGTCCACTCCGAGACCACGAAGCACCAGGGAGAGTACTACGCACTCATCATGGCGGCCACCGCCGGTATGATGTTCGCAGTCGCTTCCAACAGCCTCATCGGAATCTTCGTGTCGGTCGAGCTCGTGTCCATCACGTCCTACGCCACCGTCGCACTCAAGAAGAACGACCCCCGTGCATCCGAGGCAGCGGTCAAGTACCTCCTGATCGGAGCGTTCTCCACCGCACTCACCCTGTACGGAATGTCGATGATCTACGGAGCCCTCGGCACCATCACCCTCAGCGAGCTTGGATACAGGTTCAGCGAGGTCGGAGTCAACTGGGTCGTCCTGATGGGATCCGTCGCCCTCATCGCAGGATACGGATTCAAGATCGCGGCAGTGCCGTTCCACTCCTGGGCACCCGATGTGTACGAGGGAGCATCCACTCCTGTCTCCGGATTCCTGGCGACCGCATCCAAGAAGATGGGATTCGCCGTGCTGTTCAAGATCTTCTTCGCGCTGTTCATCTTCGCGCAGGCGATCCAGTACCAGCCCATCCAGTACATCTTCGCGATCATCGCTGCGATCACCATGACCGTCGGTAACATGGTCGCGATCTCGCAGACCAACATCAAGAGGATGCTGGCCTACTCGAGTATCGCACAGGCCGGTTACATCGCGATCGCTCTGGCCGTAATGAGCCAGTACGCGGTCACCGGTGCGATCTTCCACATGTTCACCCACGTGGTCATGAAGGGCGGCGCGTTCGTCATCGTCGCGGCACTCATCACCGCGGGTCTCGGAGAGAACATCTCGGACTACAAGGGACTGGCCAAGAGGGCACCGCTCGTCGCAGCAGCGATGATGCTCTGCCTGTTCTCGCTGGCAGGTATCCCTCCGCTCGCAGGATTCACTTCCAAGTTCGTCCTGTTCTCGAGCGCGATATACGTCAACGGAGAGGTCGTCACCGAGTGGCTCTGGCTCATCCTGATTGCTGTACTCAACTCGGCGATGTCGCTGTACTATTATGCACGCGTCGTCAAGACGATGTACATCGAGGAGGGAGAGTCCACCGAGAAGCTGGTCATCAGCAAGGTCTTCATGGTCGCCATCGCACTCTGTGTGATCGGCATCATCGTCCTCGGTGTCTACCCGCAGCCTCTCCTGAGGCTCTGCAGGACCGCAGCGATCGCACTCCTCGGAATCTGAATCTGAGGAGCGCGCTCCAAACCGTTTAAACCCCTTACCCTTTTTTATCCCATTATCTGGCTCTGGCTATTCTGTTCGACAAACCATTTAATACATAGTCTGTATGCCTTTTATGATGGCCACCGTATGGACCGATTCAATCAGGGACGACATCCCCCGCATAGAGGAATTCATCCTTGAGACCATACACTCGGAGAACTCCGAACTCGATGAGATGTGCAGATACGTCGTAGAGTCCGGAGGCAAGAGGGTCAGGCCCATCGTATGCCTGCTGTCCCATCTCGCCCTGGGCGGACAGGACAGGGAGCGCGCGATCCACATCGGTTCCGCGTTCGAGATAGTGCATTCAGCAACGCTCATCCACGACGACATCAACGATGGCGGCGAGCTCAGGCGCGGACGCAGGACGCTCCACAGGGAGTACACCCTGACCAAGGCCATAGTCGCGGGCGACTTCATGCTCACCAGGGGATACAAGGCCCTGGGCAACCTCCCGGAGGAGGCCATGCAGGTCATCGCCAATGCGGCATCAGCCATGTCCGAGGGGGAGTTCACTCAGCAGGACTTCGAGCGCGTGGCTACGGTCACCGAGGCCGATTACTTCAAGATCATCAACGGCAAGACCGCCGTCCTCATCAACGCGGCCGCCATGGCGGGTGCGTTCCTGGTCACCAAGGACCAGAGCAAGCTGTCGATCATCGACCAGTATTCAAGCAAGATCGGTCTGGCGTTCCAGATCATCGACGACATGCTGGACATCACCGGTTCCAAGAAGACCGGGAAGAGGGTCGGGATAGACATGACCGAGGGGAAGCCCACCCTGCCGGTCATCTACGCCATGCAGGACCCGGAGCACGGCGACGAGATCCGTTCGCTGTTCACCGACAAGGACATCACCCCCGAGGAGGTGGAGAGGTCCCTCGAGCTCATCAAGGAGACGGACGCACTCGCCCGCTGCCAGAGGAAGGCCGAGGAGCTCGCCGACGAGGCGGTGGGCATCATCAGGACGCTCCCGGATTCGCCGTACAGGGAATCCCTGGAGGGTCTGGCACTCTACATCGTAAGACGCGACATGTGATACCATGACCGAGAACATTCTGAAGACCGACGTCCTCGTTGTGGGCTCCGGTCCGGCCGGGTCCATGACAGCCAGATACGCCGCCATGAAGGGCGCGAAGGTCACATTCATAGAGAGGCGCAGCCAGGTCGGCGTGCCCGTCAGGTGCGGGGAGTTCATGCCCGACACCGAGAACATCAGGACCATGTTCCCCAAGGCCGAGGAGATAGAGGAGCTGTTCGACACCATCCCCTCCGACCTCAGGATGCTGGAGACCAAGGCCATCAGGGTCGTCAACCCCAAGGGGAAGACCACCGACCTCCCGGTCACGGGATACACCACCGACAGGGACAGGTTCGACCAGTACCTCGCTGACCGCGCGGTGAAGGAGGGTGCGGAGCTCATCAAGAGCTGCAGGTTCGACAGGATCGAGGACGGCGTGGCGAAGACCTCCGAGGGCGACATCGAGTACAAGGTGATCGTCGGCGCGGACGGTCCCGGATCCCGCGTAGCAAGGTCCCTGGGTCTCAAGAAGAACAGGAACCCGTACCCCGCGGTCACCGCCCAGGCCAAGGGGGATTTCGAGCCCTACGTGGTCATGTACTTCGGCGGTCTCGCACCCGGCGCGTACAGCTGGATCATCCCCAAGAAGGGGCAGGCCAACATCGGCGTGGGATTCTCACCCAAGTTCGCCAAGGGCAACCTCGGCGACTATTTCGACACCTTCGTGAAGAGGGAAGGCTTCGACGTCATGACCAAGATGGAAGGGAAGTACGTTCCCAGCGAGGGCCCGATCGACAACACCGTGTCCGGCAACGGCATGGTGGTGGGCGACGCCGCAGGACACGTCATATCCGTCAACGGCGGAGGGATCCCGCTGGCCATGATCGCGGGACGCATCTGCGGTACCGTCGCCGGCGACAACGTGATCTCCGGGCGTCCCCTGGAGGACTACCAGACCGAATGGAGGGACGTCATGCTCAAGCCCCTGAAGACCGCGGCGTTCAACAAGAAGCTGGCGGACATCTTCGCATTCCACTACGAGTGGACCACGTCGCTCTGCATGGGAATACTGGGCAGGCGCCGCATGACCAACCTCATCCAGTGCAGGCGCATCTTCCCGTGATCGCTTCCTGCGGTGGGCCTTCATAGGCGACCCGCAGATGGGGCACTCGTCCGATCTCTCCTTGAACCACTTCCTGCAGCCGATGCACTGGTAGTTCCACTTCTCCACCTTCTTTATCCCCTGCGTCCCCACGGGAACGCTGGGTATGCCCATGACGGTGCACACGTTGAGTATGGAGAAATCGTCGGACATCACGGTGCCCTTTACGTCCACGGCAAGGGCGATGACGGTCATGTCCACCGGGGACAGCCTCCCCAGGTCCCCGGTCCTCCTGGCGGCCTCCTTGACCGCCTCCAGGGAGGATTCGGTGCAGTCGGAGACCCTGAGCATGTCCCCCCAGAGGTCGAGCCTGGTGTCCTTGTACTTCCTGAGCTCCTTCACGACGCCGGGAGGGCATACGTGATCCTCGGGAAGGTTCTCCATGGAGAAGAGTGCTGAACTGTCAAGGACAAGCGTCATCGTACCAACGTACCATTCGTCTGGATTTAACGATTTGCAGAAAAAATGGACAAATATTATATCTGGACTTCCCGATATAGCGGAAGTATGCCAGAGATCAAGGTAGACGATGAGGTCGTCCAGCTCATCCTTAAGGAGAAGACGGATTACCGTGTTTGCACGGCTTGCAGGGGTCCCGCGCTGGTCCCCATTTCGGTGAAGCCGCCGAAGGACAGCGACATAAAGATCCCCATCGGAGATTACACCCTTTACGTCTCCATCGTGCAGTCGAACTACATCAACAGGGTGTCCATCGACATGCTGTACGACGAGAACGACATCTACTCCTGTCCCGCCCTGTCCCAGCTCAAGAACATGGGATGGATCGACAAGAACTGATCAATTTATACGTCTGGCACTATCGACGGAAGCGGAGACGAGACCGTCGAAATCCATCTTCGACTGGAACGAGAGTATCCTGTCGGGCTGAGCGTCTATGGTCGGACCGACGGGTACCGCGGCGCATCCCGAGGTCTTCCTGATGGAGATCTCGTATGTGCCGATCCTCTTGGCGGTCTCGATGATGTCCTCCTTGTCCAGTCCGATGAGCGGACGGATTATGGGGAACTGCAGGGAGGTCTGTTCCGCCCTTATGTTGCGGAGCGTCTGCGATGCCACCTGTCCGAGGGAATCCCCCATGATGATGCCCTCGCAGCCGTTCCTGATGGCGAACTGCTTGGCGACGTTGTGCATGAACCTCTTGCACATGACGCACTGGTAATGGCTGTCGCAGTTCTCCTTGATGGCGGTCTGGTTCGGTTCGTGGTCCGCCACGTATACCGGGAACTCCCTGCCGGTGACCTTCGTCAGCTGTGCGGCGATGTCCCTGACCTTATCGATATCCTTGGGGTCGCCGTACTTCCCGTTATCCATGTGGAGGAGTATGACGTCCGCGCCGACGTGGGCCATCATGTACGATGCCACGGGGGAGTCGATCCCCCCGGATATGAGCGATACCAGCTTCATGGGATTGATCTCAGAGGATCACGTTGCCGTAATCGTCCGCCAGCTTCCTGGGGAAGGACCTCTCGCACTTCTTGCAGTAGAGTCCGTTGCCCTTCTTCACGAGCTCGGTCTTGCACGTGCCGCACTGGGACCTGATGACCCCGAGGTGGTCGTCCTTGGTGGCCAGCTGGAGGGAGGGCTTGGTGCCGGTGACGACCGCCCTGATGTAGTCTCCCTTCCTGAGCTCCTTGGAGACGTCGTCGGTGTATCCGGACGAGATCTTGGAGACGTGGATGGTGGCGTAGGTCTCGCCTCCCAGTCCCCTCTCCGTACCCTCCTTGCAGACGACATCGGCGGTGGCCATGGTCTTCCTGATGTCCTGGACGATCGCGTACACGATGTCACCGGTCTTCAGGATGTTCGGGGGGTTGGGCGAGATGACCCTTGCGACGCACTCTTCGTCATTGAGCTCGAGGGTGCCTATCTGAGATGCATATATCTTGCCGTCCTTTGCGAATGTACCATCGGATGCGAGGTATTCTTCTTCGACGGCGACCTCATCACCCGGAAAAACTTCTCTGTTCTCTGCCATTGTTTCACCTTATGTTGACCGCGGTGACGTCAACACTCTTCCTTGCTTTACTGTGGAACGAAAATGTATGTGGGATTTCGTACTTATAGGTTTTATGGCTGGCGACCGTCTTCCCGGCCGCCTCCGCCGTCTTTTCGATGTAATCCAAAGTGCAGGCCATGTGTATGGAGTACACCGAATCGGCGATCTCCATGGCCTTCGAGAGGAATGGGCGGTCCGCATGCTTGTTCTGCGACCCGAAGGGCGGGTTCATGAGCACGGTATCGAATGACCCAGACACCTCGTTTATGCTACATTTGACGAACTCGATCTCGCACCCTTTGGAGGCGGAGTTGCGCTCCGCGATCTCCAGGGCGTCGGCGTCTATGTCGAATGCGGTCACTGATTCCGCGCCCAATATATACGCTCCGATGGCGAATATGCCCGTGCCGCATCCCAGATCCGCCACGCGTCTGCCGGCTATGTCCCCTGCGGCGTATGCCGAGAAAAGTATGTCCGACGCAATCACCGACGGGGTGGGGTATTGCTCGAGGTTCACCTTCGGACTCTCGAAAACCTCCAGGGACTGGAGCGCCATCTCCAGCTCCTTCTTCTTCATCTGATCACTCGAAGAAGAAGTGCGAGGGCGATTCCGGTTTCGGCATGAAGCACTTCTCGCCGACCTTCTCCGCCTTGAAAGGATAGGTCTTCAGGGCGGTGTCCATGATGCCCCTCATGACCTCCTCCAGCTTCTTCGGGGGAGAGATCACCCTGGCGTTGAGCACAAGCTTCCCTGGCTTCCTCATGTACCTGGATCCTACGATGCCGTCCACCTGCATGTTCTGCTGGACGAGGGACATCTTGCATGCGGCGTCCTCGGCCTCCAGCATCACCTTGACATGAACGATGGATTCTGCGCCGTACTCCTTCGCCACGCCCTTCATCAGGTCGCTCGACAGGGAGTACATGTCGAGGTCGTCGGTGGGGGTGATGTCATAGGTACCGGAGTACCATCCCAGCTTCGCCTTCTCGAAGGCGAATCCCCTGTTGTTCTCGGCGATGGGCGCCTTGACGCTCTTCTCGTCCGAGAGGATGATGTCTATGATGTCCCCGAGGTTCCTGAGGTCCATGGACGACGTCTCGATGATCCTGCATCCGGGCAGGAGCTTGTCCACTTCCTCGCGTATCTTCGTTATGGTGTCCTTGTCCACGAGATCGGTCTTCGAAAGGATGACGATCTCCGCGTCGCGTATCTGGTGCGACGGGATCAGGTCCACGGTGTCCTCGCCGCGGACCTTGTCCTTGGACAGTATCCCCAGTGCGCGGACGCAGTCCACGACCACCATGAGCGGCGCGACGCTGAACTCGTCGGGGTACAGGGACCTCAGAGGGGCCACGACGGTGCTCATTATGTTGGTCGAGGAACCGATCGGTTCCGCTATGATGATGTCGGGCTTTCCGTCGAGAACGAGGGTCCTGGCACTTGAGACGAACTTGTCGAAGTTGGTGCAGAAGCACCCTCCCATGATCTCCCGGGTGTCGAACCCGGCGTCCCTGGAGTATTCGGTATCCACGAGGACGTCGCCCTGATCGTTGGTGATGATCGCGACCGACTTCCCGTACTTCTCCTTCATCGCTTTGGCCATGTTGACGGCCAGCGTGGTCTTTCCGGCTCCGAGGTATCCTCCGAGCACGAGCATTCTTGTTGAAGACATGGTATCAGCTGATTGTGATGAGGTTCTTCCTCTGCATGAACGTGCATCTCTCGCACGGTATGGTCAGGACGCAGTTGTCCCCTGCCGCCATTCCCTTGAGCGCCTCGATGAATCCCCTGTCCAGCGGCCTGAGCCCGCTCCTCTTGTTCATGCTCAGGGTCTCCCTCTCGGAGGTCGTGAGCTCCTTGGGGATGATCTTCTTCTCTATGAGGGATTCCACACAGTACTCCGCCTCCTCGACGGAGCACTTGTCGCATCTGGTCCCGACGGAGTCGATGGGCCCGTACAGCTCGGCGATGGGATCGATGATGTAGATGCGCCTGTCCTTGCCTATGCACATGTGGACGGCGTTGGGGTTGGCCGGAGCGATGTATTCCATCCTGGTCCCCCTGACCTTCTCCTCCTTCTGGACCGTCCAGAAGTCCTTCAGGTGGTTGGTGAGCTGGTAGACCAGCTGCTGGTACTTTATCCCAAGCATGTCGGCCAGCTCCTGTTTGGTGAGGGAGCGGCCGTTGTAGGCCTCCATATAGAGCTTGTTGAGTATGGTCTGCCTGAGCTCGTGGGTGGATATCGCGGTGTACGTATCCGGGTCCATATAGATGAGCTCGATCTTGCATCCGGTCATGATTCGAGAATCGAATCGTGATTATTTAAAACCAACTAAAATATTTGAGTCTGTATTTTCCCACTTAGCTTTATAACGGTTGTCCTCGTTGTTGGCACATCATGCTTGACATCGCAACGACCATAAGGACGGCAAAGGAGGCATCCCGCGGATTGGCATCCATCACCACGGAGGTGAAGGACCGTGCGCTGGAGGCGATGGCGTCCGCGCTCGAATCCAGGAAGGAGGAGGTCATGTCCGCAAACATGAGGGACATCGCCGAGAATCCGGACGTGCAGGGGGCGATGCTCAAGAGGCTGAAGCTCAATTCCGACAAGATCGATGCCATGGTCGAGGGCATCCGTTCCGTCAAGGGCCTGAAGGACCCCGTAGGGGAGACCATGTCCGCCATGGAGATGGACGACGGCCTCACCCTCTACCAGGTGAGGTGCCCCATTGGCATGATAGGTGTGATATTCGAAGCGCGCCCCGAGGTGGTGCCCCAGATACTGTCGCTGTGCATCAAGTCCGGGAACGGGGTGGTGTTCAAGGGCGGCCGCGAGGCACTCAACTCCAACAGGTGCATCTTCGGCATCCTCATGGATGCGATCAGGGGCATATTCCCCACGGAGCCCTATGTCATGCTGGAGACCAGGGAGGACGTCGACTCCATACTCGGTCTGAACGACTGCATAGATCTGCTGATCCCCAGGGGATCCAACGCGTTCGTCCGCTACATACAGTCCAACACCGCGATCCCGGTGCTAGGTCATTCGTCCGGGATATGCCACGTGTACGTGGATTCCGCCGCGGACATCGGGAAGGCGCTGGATGTCGTGCTCGATTCCAAGATACAGTACCCCGCGGCCTGCAACGCCGTGGAGACGGTGCTGGTGAACTCCTCGGTGGCGAAGGATTTCCTCCCCCGCATGGATTCGCTCTTCAGGCAGAACGGGGTGGAGGTCAGGTGCGACCCCGCCTCCAAGACGTACATGCCCTCAGCGGTGGATGCCGAGGGGGCGGATTGGGACACGGAGTACAACGACATGATCGTCTCCGTCAGGACGGTGGATTCGGTGAAGGACGCCATAGACTTCATCAACGCCCACGGTTCCCACCACACCGACGCCATAGTGACCGAGGACAGGGCGGCCATGGTCGCGTTCTACAATTCCGTGGATTCCGCGGACGTGTTCGTCAACGCATCCACGAGGTTCGCCGACGGGTTCAGGTTCGGCAAGGGCGCGGAGATAGGCATAAGCACCAACAAGATCCATTCCAGGGGCCCCGTGGGCATGGAGGGTCTGATGATCTACAAATACATCATAATCGGCGGAGGCCAGGTCGTGAAGGACTACACTGGCCCAGACGCCAGGAAGTTCAAGCACATACCCGTGGACAGGGAGCTGGAGATGAGATGATGGACAGGAAGGAGATCCTCAGGAACGTCAAGACCGTAGTCATCAAGGTAGGCACTTCCTCCATAACCGGTGGGACGAACACTGTCTCCTCGCGGTTCATGGATTCCGTGGCGGCACAGGTGAAGGCCCTCAAGGGACAGGGCAAGGACGTGCTTATCGTCTCGTCGGGGGCGATAGGCGTCGGCCTCGGTGCCATGAACGCGAAGCCCAAGCCCAAGGAGGTCCCCATAAGGCAGGCCGCCGCATCCGTCGGTCAGAGCATACTGATGCAGAAGTGGAGCGACAGCTTCCAGAAGCAGGGGATAGTGATATCGCAGATCCTTCTGACCCTGGACTTCTACTCGGACCGCGAGAAGTACAACAACCTCCGCAACGCCATAGACACCCTGCTCTCGTACGGGGTGGTACCGATCATCAACGAGAACGACGTCATCTGCGTGAAGGAGATCGACGCCATGTTCGGCGACAACGACACCCTGTCGGCGTACGTCAGCAGCAAGATGGATGCCGACCTGCTGATCATCCTGTCGGACGTGGACGGGCTCTACGACAGGAACCCCAAGATCCATGAGGGCGCCAAGCTAATCCCGATCGTGGACAAGATAGACGATTCCGTGCTGTCCATGGCCGGCGACCCGACCACACGTCTCGGGGTCGGCGGGATGAAGACCAAGCTCCGCGCGGCAGAGATCTGCAACGAGTCGGGCTGCAGCATGATCATCGCCAACAACAATGTGCCAGACGTCATTATCAAGGCCGTATCCGGAGAGGATGTGGGTACGCTGTTCGTATCCCACGGGGCGGTCTCCAAGAAGTCCCTGTGGATCAAGGCCGCCCATTCCCTCGGCACCATATATATCGACGACGGCGGCGCAAAGGCCCTGAAGAAGCACATGAGCCTCCTGGCCGTGGGAATAAGGGACGTCACCGGAAGGTTCGACAGGGGGGACGTGGTGGACATCGTCTGCAACGGCAAGCTGATCGCCAAGGGCATACCTGATTACAACTCCGAGGACGCATTCAAGATCAGGGGGCTCCGCAGCGACAGGGTGGTCGAGGTATTGGGGCACAAGACCTACGACGACGTCATCCGCAGCGAGAACATCGTTCTGATGTGATCATTCGATATCCGAGTCGCGGCCGTGGCCCAGATAGAGCTCAAGGACCTTCTTCTCCGCCGAGCGCATGATGACGCTGAGCGTGGATTTGCTGCAGTCGAACCTCCTGCAGAGGTCCTCGATGGTGATCCTCTTGGGTATCTCGTAGTACCCGTTCTCCAGCGCATACGACATGACCTCCTCCTGCCTCGCGGTGAGGCGCATCTCCGTATGGGGGTCCATGGTCACGCGTCTGACGACGTGGTATCCCGCGTTCTTGGCGCGGTTTATGAAGTTACGGATGTAGGTGCTGTTGGTGGCCATCACCGTCCATTCGATGAGGTCGTCCGTGAGGGGTTTGGCGGAGGTGAGGAATATCCCCGATTCCGCCACTATGTGTGCGAGCTCGCACTCGTTGTTCATGACCGTGGCGAGATACTGGTTCGTGCCGGCCTTCATGATCGAGCATTCGCCGTGGGAGTTGGAGTAGTAGTTCTGCTGGAGCTGCGAACGGTGGCTGCCCTTGCCGTCCGTGATCCTTATCATGGAGCATCCGGTGGTCTGGCTGACCATGGAGCATTGGATGATCTCGACCTTCAGCCCGTCGTCGTCGAATTTGACCGGCAGGACGCTGTGGCACGGAAATCCGTCGCGTCTCACCCCGTCTATCCTCCTGTCCACTAGCAGTTTCGCCATTTTCATGTCTTTCAGCAGCCGGGAGATGGGGAACGGATTTATTTGGGTTAGTCCGAACATGTTCGTATTCACCTTAATATAGTGGGGAATCCGCCGTTCCCCGGTCTATATATATTCATATAATCCAGTAGGAAAACCCGTTCGATCCCGAAGCGTCGTGCGCATCGTACATGTTCGCAATTCGCCTTACATCTCCGTTAGTCGATTTCCTATGCAGCGACTCGACAAAACAGCCGCAGAAACGTAAAGGAGCATAAAAATGACTGAGAAATACGGAAACGCGGGAGCATTGGGACTCTCCGCATTCGGTGTTACGACATTGTGCATGATGCTGCTTAACACCAAGATGATCGTCGAGGACGGAGCCGGACCCGGTATGGCGATGGTTCTCGGAATCGGACTGTTCTACGGAGGACTCGTACAGGTACTGGTCGGATGGCAGGAATGGAAGACCGGCAACACATTCGGAGCCGTCGCATTCACGTCATACGGAGCATTCTGGTTATCGTTCTGTGCGATCCAGCTGTACAAGTTCACATACGCGATTACCGACACCAAGGCAATGGGAATCTACATGCTCGCATGGACCCTGTTCACCGTCCTGATGTTCATCGCGACCCTCAGGCTGGTACCCATACTCACGCTGATCTTCGGTACCGCAGTGATCGGATTCACGCTGCTCACCATCGCGGACTTCACCGGAGAGGCGATCGTCACCCAGATCGCAGGATTCGTCGGTACCCTGCTGGCATGCGAGGCACTCTACGGAGGTGTGGCGCAGGTCATCAACGAGGTATACGGAAGGGAGTTCTTCCCGATCGGCGTCGAATACATGAAGAAGAAGGCCGCCAAGAAGGCTGAGTGAAAGATAGATAAGACCGCAAAACGATTCACAATACTGGAGGGATAGATATCACCGAGAAATACACGCCGCGCGAGAGGTTCATGCTTGCGATGAGATGCAAGGACGTGGACAGACCGCCGGTCTGCGGAATGACGACCACCGCCACCACGGAACTGATGGAGTACACCAACTCGTATTGGCCAGATGCACACAAGTCCGCGAGGCTGATGGCGAACATCGCTCTCGGAGCCTACGACTTCCTGGGACTCGAGTCCATCAGGGTGCCATACTGCCTTTCGTATGAGGCGGAGGCGCTCGGATGCACAGTGGACCTGGGAAAGGTAAACTCCACCCCGATGGTCAAGAGCAGCCCGTACAAGGGCAACCCCGATCCGAACATCGAGCTGCCGGATCCGAAGGACCTTCTCAAGCTCGGAAGGAACAAACAGGTGGCAGAGTCCGCCGAACTGATCCTCAAGGAGAAGAAGCACGACCTGCCGACCCTGCTGGGTGTGACCGGACCGTTCACGATCGCCGGACACCTCGCCGGAACGGAATCGCTGATTCTCTGGACCCTCACCGAACCCGACGTGGCGCACAAGTTCGCCAAGATCGCCGCCGACTACGAGAGGATGTGGCTGGAGTTCGTCGAGACCATCGGCGTGGACTCCATCCAGATGTCCGAGCCTACGGCATCCTACGACATGATCTCGCCGGACATGTTCGACGAGTTCGCCGCACCGAACCTGAGGTACGTCTACCAGCCCCTGAAGAACACCATGCAGATCCTCCACATCTGCGGTAACATGCTGCCCATGCTGCCCAACATGTTCGCGGTCAAACCGACCGGATGCAGTCTGGAGGAGAAGACCGATTCGTTCGAGGCCGTGAAGATCGCCAACAAGAAGGTCGCATTGGTCGGAAACGTGGGAGTCGTCAAGCCTCTCCTGATGGGCACGCCCGAAGAGTGCGCCGAGGCGGCGATACACAGCGCAGACGCCGGATTCAACATCATCTCGGCAGGATGCGGAATGTCCGCCCTCATCAAGAAGGAGAACGTCTGGGCAATGGTCAACGCCATCAGGAACTACAAGAGACCCTGATGACCCAGAGTTGAAACCTTAACCCTATGTGTCCCAGGTCCTGCCCCCTTCGTCCATTCGGGGGCAGGACCGTAAAAAGACACCTTTTCTGAAGAATCAAGGATGGAGAAGCATGGTGGACCCGGCCGGAATCGAACCGGCGATCTCTGCCGTGTGAAGGCAACGTCATAACCCCTAGACCACGAGTCCTTGGCATCCACAAAGTGGAATCCCTATATAAGGGTACGTCCCCGCGTCCCGGCATAACGGGTACGGGCGCCCAGCCTGACCTGCATACCTTTATTTGTGGGTCGGTCAATCCCCAACCATGTCAGACGCCCGCATGATCATGGAAGTCGGAGAGGGTACCGAAGAGGACCGCAAATACGAGAGCGCCGTCAACGCCGTGCTCCACATGAGCAAGAAGGACTATCCCTCGTACGTCGGAGGCCTCGCAGTGGCATCCGGACACGATTTCCCGGTATGGAGTCCCATAGACGAGACCATCATCTTCGGTTCGTTCCAGGAACCCGAGGACGGACTCACCGACCGTGCGGTCGAGGTCGCCAAGAAGGCGTTCGCCACCTGGTCGAAGACCTCTCCCGAGGAGAGGGTCGGGATATTCGACAGGGCGCTGGAGAACATCGTGCTCCAGAAGTACAAGCTGGCCGGGATGGCCACCGTATGCTGCGGAATGACCCGCGACGAGGCGCTGGACGACGTCGAGAGGCTCATCGAGGTCATCGACAACGCATGCCAGGACGTCTCCGAGGGCGTGAAGGGCAAGCCCGAGGGCGTATGGGCCGTACTCACGGAGTACAACTCCCCCTTCGCATCGCCGATCGGATACTGCGCGGCGGCGATCCTCGCAGGGAACACCGTCGTCATCATGCCGTCCAAGTACTCACCCGTTCCCGTGTACTACATCTACGACATCCTCGTGCAGGCGGGGCTGCCCGACGGGGTCATGAACGTCATAGTGGACAGGTTCGATGCGAGCTCCGCATCCCTCGCCAACAACCTCGACGCCATAGGCGTCGTCGCTGCCGGATCGGGTGACAGGCTGGAGGACCTCATCTTCCTGCAGGCCGACGACGAGCTCAGGTTCGTCAACGAGCTGAAGGGCATGAATCCGATATTCGTGTACAAGCCCGCGAGCATGAAGGACGCCGCCAAGAAGGTCGTCAGGTCCGCGTTCGCATTCGCCGGACAGAGGGTGGATTCCTGTTCGAAGGTCATAGTCACCATGGACGAGCAGAAGGCCCTCACGTCCGCCATACTCGAGGAGGTCAAGGCCATAAAGGTCGATGACCCAGCTGAGGCGGGCACCGTCATGGGACCCATCATGACCAAGCCCCAGTTCGAGCTGTTCGAGAAGATCGTCAAGAAGTACTCCGACTACCTGGTGTACGGCGGCAAGAGGATCGTCAACGAGATCACCGAGGGCGGATACTACGTCACTCCGGCGGTGTTCATGGGCGTTCCCGAGGAGGACGACCTCAACAACATCGACAACGCGCTGCCCATACTGGTCATACGCATTGTCGAGAACGAGGACGAGGCCATAGACGAGGTCAACTACACCGAGTACGGGCTCTCCGCAGGCATAATCACCAAGGAGGAGGCCGTCGCCGACCGTTTCATCAGGGAGGTCAATGCCGACGAGGTGTTCGTCAACGACCCCAGCGTGGTCATCGGTCCCGCCTGCAAGGCGAAGGTCAGGAACTTCCTCGCGTGATAGTTTTATTTTTCGCGAAGGACGTACCGCATACATGCAGCACAGAGTGATCTTCCGCCCCTCGGGGAAGGAGGTGTCCGTGGAAACGGGCACCAAGGTGTCTGAGGCCGCCAGGCTGGCCGGGGTGGAGATCGCGACACCGTGCGGAGGCACGGGGAGGTGCGGGAGATGTACCGTTCTCATCGACGGCGACTTCGAGGACCGCGTGCTCGCATGCATGACCCAGGTAGACAGGGACATGACCGTCACGGTCCCGGAGAGGGATTCCGGGAGGGTGATAGCGGCCACGGACGACAAGCATCTCGACATAGACGAGCTGTCGCCGATGACGTCCGGATTGGGTCTCGCCGTGGACATCGGTACGACCACAGTGGCGTTGGATGTCCTGGACATGTCCACGGGCGAGGAGCTGTACTCCTCTGCCGACGTCAACGGCCAGAAGAAGCTGGGGGACGACGTCCTGGCGCGCATCCAATGCGCCGCGGACGGCGGAACGGAGGAGCTGAGGAGACTCGTCATAGAAACCATCAACAGGCTCACCGAAGACTTCCCGGACAGGGAGAGGATCGATGCGGTCTACATCGCGGGGAACACCACCATGGAGCATCTGTTCGTAGGAGTGGATCCCACGCCCATACGTGTCGAGCCCTACGAACCCGTAGTGATAAGATCAGAGCTCACCGGAGAGGACAGCGGACTGGCCGTATCGAAGGATGCGAAGGTCCTCACCATGCCCTGCATAGCGGCGTACGTCGGAGGGGACATCACAAGCGACATAGTGTACGCGAAAATGGACCGCTCCGAGGGTATGAGCCTGCTCATTGACGTGGGTACCAATGGAGAGGTCGCATTGGGCAACAGCGACATGCTCATGGTATGCTCCTCCTCCGCAGGACCGGCGTTCGAGGGCGGAAACCTCAGATCGGGCATGCTCGCAAGGCCGGGAGCCATCGACAGCGTGCGTATAGTCGACGGCAAGGTATCGTACACAGTCATCGGCGGAGTGGAGCCGAAAGGCATCTGCGGATCGGGCATAATCGACCTGCTGGCACAGTTGTATCTCGACGGTCTCGTGGACAAGCGCGGGAACTTCACCGACCGCGCCGAGCTGAAGGACGGACGCTTCATTCTCTACGGGGACATCGGCATCTCGGTCCCGGAGATCAGGGACGTAATGATGACCAAGGCGGCCATCTTCTCCGCCTCGCGCGCCCTCGTCAGGAACCTCGGGATAGAGTTCTCCGACCTGGAGCACATCTATATCGCCGGAGGTTTCGGAAACTTCATCGACATGGATTCCGCCATACAGATCGGGATGTTCCCCGACGTTCCCCGCGACAGGTTCGTGTATCTCGGGAACGCCTCCCTCGCCGGGGCGAAGGCTGCGCTGCTGTCCTCGACGTTCAGGGACAGGATCGACGAGGCCTTCGGCAAGATGACCTATCTCGACCTGAGCTCGGACCCCGTGTTCTTCGACGAGTACATGTCGGCGCAGTTCATACCCCACACGGAATCGGACCTGTTCCCTACCGTGCGCCCGCGCGTACGGGACTGATTTATAGGGATGGGACGATACGTCCCCCATGACGGATTGGAACTTCGCTACCACGCTTATCGGATCTCTGCCCAGCAAATCACCAGAGGAGGCGGTCGACAAGGTCCTCGGAGGACACATCGACTGCCCCTGCTGGCCACAGCTGCCGGTGAGGGGGAACTGCGAGTCGATGTACCTGCAGACCGGGGAGCACCTTCCCGGGATCCACACCAGGGACGACAAGATCATCGTGGACCTGAACGACTACGATCCCACCGAGGCCTACATGGCCATACTGGGGGAGGACGTCGATTACTTCGCGGCGATGGAGGAGCACCACGCCGGTCTGTATGAGTTCATGGGGCGCGACGTGTCGAAGTTCAAGGCGATCAAGGGACAGGTCACCGGACCCATCAGCGAAGGTCTCCTGGTCGAGGACTCCACCACCCGTCCCGTCATCTACGACGAGTCCTACTCGGAGATAGTGAGGAAGACCGTCAACATGGTCGCCAAATGGCAGACCAGGGAGCTGAAAAAGCTCAACGACAACGTCATAATGTTCTTCGACGAACCCTCCATGTCCCTGCTGGGCACGCCGTTCGCATCCATCTCGGACGAGCAGGCCGTCGCATGGGTCAACGAGGCCATCGAGGGCGTGGATGCGATCACCGCCATACACTGCTGCGGCAACACCAACTGGCCGCTTGTACTGAGTACGAACATCCAGCTGCTGAACTTCGACGCGTACGTCTACGGGAAGAACATCACCCTGTTCCCCGACGAGATCAAGGCGTTCCTCGAGAGGGGAGGCATACTCGCGTGGGGAATAGTCCCCAACAGCTCCCTCATCGAGGGGGAGACCCCGGAATCCCTGGCGGACAGGCTGTGCGAGCACATCGACGACCTCGTCAGGAAAGGTATCGACAGATCGCTCATCGCGAAGCAGTCCATGCTCTCGCCGCAGTGCGGACTGGGCGGTGCCGAGGATGATTACGTTGACACGATCCTCGAACTCCTCGACGGCACGTCCAAGGAGATGCAGAAGAGGTGCTGCCAGTGATCATCGCGTTCGCCGGGAAGGGCGGTGTGGGGAAGAGCACGATCTCCTCGCAGCTCATCAGGAACCTCGCCAAGCACGACCTTGTCCTGGCGGTGGATGCGGATCCGAACTCCAACCTCGGGGAGAAGCTCGGGATGGAGACCTACGGCACCATCGGCGGCATCAGGAACGAGCTGGTGGCCGATCCCGGCAAAGTGCCAGCAAGCGTGAGCAAGCAGGAGTACATCAGCAACAGGGTCCTCCAGACGCTGTCCGAGGGGGACAACGTGGACCTCCTCATCATGGGCAGGCCGGAGGGCGAGGGATGCTATTGTTTCGTGAACGACGTCCTCAGGAACTGCTTCGCGGAGCTCGTCCCCCGCTACAAGTACGCGGTCGTGGACAACGAGGCGGGTATGGAGCACCTTTCCAGGAAGGTGCTGCCGAAGGCCGATGTATTGGTGTTCGTCTCCGATCCAACGATGACCGGCGTGAGGACCGCCGCGAGGCTGTCCACCCTCGCGGACGAGGTGGGCGTCACCGTCGACCGCAGGATACTCGTGATCAACAACATCCCCAACCAGAACTACGGTCCCCTGGTCGACGAGGCCAACAGGCTCGGTCTGAAGGAGGTCGTCACCATATTCCATGATGACCACGTCACCGACTGCGCCATGCAGGGCGAGCTCCTGGACGTTCCGGACGACTCGGCCTTCGCCCAATCGGTGGCCGGACTCGCGAAGCTGATCACTGGGTGATGCTTCTCAGGTGCTTCGGGATGTCGCGGGACTCGTTGGTCCCGACGATGACCTTCCTTCCGATGATCTCCTGGAGCTTCCCGGACATCCTTGTGACCAGTCCGGGGACGATGACGACGCCGTCCGATTTGGACAGCACCCCGGATTCCTCGAAGGCGTCCGCGACGCGCTCGGGCTCGAACTTTCCGGCGGAGTAGGCGGTGAGGACCGAGAGACCCTCGGTGTTGACCACCTGCAGCCAGACGCCGATCTTCGCCTTCTCGATGTCCGCGCGCACGGTGAAGTACGTGAGCGAGAAGTTCGTGGTGAACATTATCGGTGAGTGCTCGTCGGGGTTGCCTATCGGATACAGGTCCTGCTTGACCTGTATGGGCACCTGCGGGTCGGTGTAGATGTTCTGCCTGAGCGTGAACAGGGGCAGCGCCTCGTAGGGCTTCAGGTCGTCGAATATGACAAGGCTGCCGTACTTGAGCGTGGAGATGACCGCGGTGGACACGGCGTACTCGCCGGATCCGACCCTGCTCATCATCGGCAGGCCCAGGGGCTTGAACTTCTTCTTGATGGCGGCGCGCCTGGCGACGGTCTGGTTCTCGATCAGCTCCTTGAGGTTGGCCGATGACAGGTCGACGATCAGGTCCTTGGCGCCCAGGGATTCGGCCTTCTCCACCATGGAGACGGCCTCCTCGAGTCCGTCGCATATGAGTCCGAGCGGGCACTTGCTGCTCTTGGATATCTCGCACATCGCCTCGAGGTTCTCCGCGGTCGCCCCGTAGAGCAGCGGGACCCTGAGCTTGCATACGCTCAGTGCCTCGGACATCGCGGCGGGATCCTTCGTCTCCAGGACGAACGGGTCCTTCCAGAGTCCGCATACCGCTTTCACGGTCTCCTTGAATCTGGCACTATCGCCTGAATCGTTCCTGACAGAGACCATGTCCGCCTTGAACTTCATGCCGACCCTGTCGTAGCAGAGGGATGCGATGTACTCCACCCTCTCCTTCAGGGCATCGCCCTCGAGGGTGTCCGACACCGTCACCGCGTACGCGATCGGATTGTTGAAGCGGCGCTCGTGCCTGTACAGCACGGTCTCCCCGCCCATGGGGATCCTGTTCCCGACCTTGATCGTCCTGACCGGGGGCGCGGAGGCCTCGGCCAGAGCGTCCTTGGCGTCCTGCTGGACGTGGGGGCAGTCCTCTATCTTGGCCTTCTGGTTGGCGAGCTGCATGGCGAACGCGAGGCATGTGGGCTGTCCGCAGTCCTTGCAGTTGGTCTTCGGAAGAAGCTTGAAGAACTCTATCGCTGTCGGCATACTCTCACTCCCCCGTGGTCAGCTCCTTGCTGTACACCATTATCATATCCGCCGCGGCGGGTCCGCGCATGACCAGTATGTCAGCTCCGGACACCATGGCGGACATGGCTGTCATTGCCTCCCACCAGGTGACCCTGAACTTCACGTCACCCAGGGACGGGTCGTCGGTGCTCACCGCATCGGCGACATCCCATGAGGCGGTGCAGTCGCATATTATCGGGGCCTGGAGCATCTTGTCGCCCATCAGGCCCGCTATCCTTATCCTCTCGTTGACGGAGTACGAGTACTCCATCCCCATGCCCAGAGGGGCCATGAGGGGATCCATTATCACATCCTCCCTCTTCACGCCGAAGTCGGCCAGGAGGATGTTCATCTGCTTGGCGAGGTTCACGTCGAGGTTGGAGAATCCCACGACGCAGTGCTTACCCGCGATGGCCATCGAGGAGATCTTCTTGTACTCGTCCTCGTCCGCCTTGTTGAGCAGGAGCCTGGTGTCCCTGACGTTCTCGCTTATCATGGTGAGAGCGGGCACGTCGTATTCCAGTATGCCGCATCCGCTTATCATGATGGGAAGCCCCGTGGCCTCCGATATCCTCTTCACGATGTCCGTGGCCTTCTCCGGGGTTGTGTCGCCCTTCTCGGGGTCCAGTCCCGCGAACCTGACGCATATCATGTCCGCACCGATCTCCTTCCACATCCTGGCCCATTCCACGGGGTCCTTCTGGCGGCCGTCGAACATATCCGCGGCGAGCTGGGGATACTCGGCGAGGGTGTCGAACACCTCTCCCGCGATCATGGGTCTGGTCTTCACCGGGTTCTCGAAGGACATGAAGGGCATGCCCTTCGCTCCTCCCGCGATGTAATCTCCCTTTCCGAGGGCGACCTCGGTCACGGTACCGTTGTACTTCTCGCTGACCTGGGGTATCTCTGTCATCTCATTCCTCCTGATGTAACGTGATCAGAGCAGCGGGTCCATGAACAGGGCGGGGTGCTCCACCTCCGCCATCCATGCCATCAGTCCCTCCGCATCCTCGGTGACCGTCTCGTCGGCGATCTTGTCCATGAGGTCGGGGAGCCCGATGTCCTCGCATCTCTTCCTGAATTCGTCGCCGATGGCCTCCTTGAGGTGCTTCGGCATCCATGCGATCCTCGCGATGCCTCCCTCGGCGGACATGAACTTCTCGCTGGTGATGTACTTCTTACCGATCCCCATGAATCCGGGGGTCTGCCTGCCTCCTCCGATGGAACCCGCCAGCGTGGAGAACTTCATTCCCACGGGGGTCATTCCGGAGTGGTCCCTGTCCACGATGACGACGGCCTGCATGTCCACCGTCATCGCCACGATGACCTCGAAGCATCCGCACGATGTCATCGGGGAATCCATCAGGCTGTACATGCACATCCTCTCGATCCTTCCCATGGACTCGGACCTCACGGCCTCGTTGACGTTCTCCCATTCGCCCTTCTCGGCGTCGATGAGCGTTCCCTTGGGGAGGGGCTTGTTGGGTCCGTTCTTGTCCAGCTCGAAACCGGCCTTGGAATCCAGCCAGTTGATCGCTCCGCAGAGGCCCAGCCTCTCGGGCGATATTATGCATATGTGCCCGGGCGCGAACGACTGGCACATCGCGCAAGTATAGAACGTGTCCACGCTGTCGTCCTTCAGACCCTTCATGCGCTCGTCCCTGGCGTCGTACGATCTCATGGCCTCGGGGAGGCGTCTGTCCAGCTCCGCCTGGTCGGTGATCACGGTGGCCTGGACCCTGGTGACGACCCCGCCGAACTCCTCTTTGATCTTGTGGATGAGTATCCTTCCGAGGTCGGCCATCTTGAACCCTGCGGCCTTGGCGGTCTTGCTTATGCGGACCCAGTTGGTGTTCCTCTGTCCGGCGTGCCATACGCCCTCGGCGAAGTTGATTGAGCTGTGGAACCTCCTCTCCATGACCGGTTCCAGGTCATCGTGCATGTTCTGCCCGTACACTTCGACTATCAGTGCGAGGGGTGTGAGGGACCCTTCGGGCATCTCGTCGATCTCCTTCCCGATGAGGGTGACCTTGCCGTCCTCGACCTCGTCCTCCTTCCTGGAGATGAGGATTTCGAACGCCGGGCTGCGGGTACCCCCTGCCTCCACGTACGTGTCCGGTTTCCTCACGACCTCTCCCTCGAAGGAGGGCGCGTACCCGACGGGGAGCTCGATGGGCTCCAGCTTGACGGTGATCCCGCGTTCCTCGATACCGTTCTGGATCATCTCCAGCGGTTTCTTGCAGACCTTCACGCAGTGCGGGATCTCCGGGAGGTCCTGGTCGGTGACGATGGATGCGCTGTGCATCAGCGCCGCGAATGCGAATGCGGCGTCCAGCCTGTTCAGCGGGCCGGACTGTATGACGATGACCTTCGGTCTCTTCTTCAGATAGTCGGATATGGCCTCCCTGTTTCCGGGTTCGATGTTACCGAAGGTGAGAGCCGCACGCACCGCGAAGTTGAGGGCGTGCACGGTACCGGTGAAGTATCCTACGGGGTAGAACCTCCAGTCGAGACCCATCTTGGCCCCCACGGCCTTGAACTGCTCGGGGAAGTCGCCGGACGCTATGCCGATCATACCCTTTCCCTGGAAGTCGCGGTACATCTTCGTCAGGGCATCGGGATCGTCCATCCCTCCCAGGAACGCCACCGCTCCGGGGATGGTCTCGTCCACGAAGTTCAGCCCGAGTCCCCTGAGGACCCTGTCCGGGATGAAGCCCTCGCGCTCGCTGCCGATGTAGCTGACCGCCTCTATTATCTCGGCGGCGAACATGGCGTTCTCCCCTGCCTTCATTCCGTCCGCGAGCTCCGATGCACCGGGCTCGTCGAGGTTGTAGAGGAAGTCCCTTGCGGATTCCAGGGTCATCTCGGATGTCCCCGTCCACGCATGGATCGCGGGGAGGTGGTAACCCGTCTCGGGGAACCCTATCTGATGGTCCCAGCCGTTCTTCCCGGCGGCCTCGGACACCATCCATTTGGCGGTCTCGACGAGGGCCTTGGATCCCTCCGACGCCATGGACAGAAGGGTCGGGACGTCGATCGTCCCCTCAGTTCCCAGGAGGATCGAGAGATACTCATCCGGTATGCTGCCGTATCTTTCGGTTATTCTGGCGGCATCCATCCCATCACCTGAGTTCCACGAACTTCTCGATCGTGTAGATCCCGTTCATCTCGGCGAAGGCCTTCTCCATCTCCTTCTCGAAACGGTCCAGCGGGATCCTGCTGTCGGCGAAGTCGGCGACGAGCTCGAGGGACATGGTCTGGTAGCAGATCTTGACCTTGCTGAACACCGAGATGAGGTTGACCTTCTGGTCCCCTATCCATCCCAGCGCCTGGGCGATGGAACCGGGGCAGTCGGGGATCTCGATGTTTATCTTTCTGAGGGTGGTGCGCTCCTTGAAGAAGGTGACGGACATCATCCAGGAGCCGATGTCGGCCACCATCAGGATGTCCTTGCCGTCGATGTTCCCGAGGATGTCCCCGTACTCTGCGGCCATGTCGTACTTCCCGTTCCTGAGGGTGACGGGGGCTCCGCGTCTGACCTCGGTCTTGTTCTTGTCGGGCTCGGTCCTGAAAACCCTTCCGATGTCGGCGGGTTTGATCTCGATATGGTCGATGAGGGAGACGCTCGGATCGTCGGACTCCTTGAGCGATGCGAACTTCTCCAGAAGCAGGTCCATCTCTCCGGCGAAACTGAGATCCGCCAGGACCTTCCAGATGATGATGGTGTCGGAGATCCCGTCGAGCGAGATGGAGTTCAGGATGTTGATGCCCCTGTCCCCGAGGAAGTGCGCGGCCTGTGCGCTGGAACCCGGCACGTCTTTCATGTAGAGCGTGATGTTGGTCAGGGTGCGGTAGTTCTCCTGGGGGTACATGGAGAGGATGACCTCGTACTTCTTCGGTCCCTCGTCGTTGTACTCGAAGAGGGTGCTGTAGACGTATCCGCCCTCTACGATACCCATCATGTCGGAGAGCCTCTCGTCGATAGAGATCTCGCTGCCCGTTATCTTTCCGAATTCCCAGTTTTTCATGGAGTCCACCTATAATATTATAGGAGGATAATGGGCGCGGTTATATATCTTTGCGCTGGACCTGTTTGACGGAGGCCAATGGACGGCACCATCCCGGCTCGCCCTCGTCGACCTCCATGGCGCGGATCATGTTCCCGATGCTCCCCGGGTCCTCCTTGCCGTCGCAGATCTCGCGGAGTTTGGATATGGTGTTCCTTGCGTCATGTGCCAGTACGTGCCCGTCTATTAGGGATTCCAGGATGTCGCATGCGATCCCGATGTGCTCCTTGGCCCTGTAGAGCCTGTCCATCCTAACGGAGTGGATCTCCGAGACCCTGCGCGGTCTCATGTTGAAGGTGTATTTGCTCGGTATGGAGGATCTGGCACTTGCGACGTAACCGCATGATCTGCACTTCATCATCACCACGGCCGTGCCGCCCTCAAGGGTGGAATTCGTGACGGGGTCCAAGGCACGTCCGCAGACGGGGCACTCCTCGGGCAGGTCGATGCCGTGCGTCTCGCGGTACTCGATGTCAAGGGACACAAGCCCCCTCTCGAGCGAGAGCCTGCGCACCCTGTTCCCGCTGACGCGGTACGGTACCTCGGCGTTCCTGTTGAGCTGCTCGACGACCAGCTGGCAGATCTCCCTCTGGGATACCACGGTTTTGTTCTTCAGAAGAACGTTCACAATGGCATCAACGAGGAGCTCATCATCGGGTATGCGGTACGCCATGGTAATCCTGGGTCAGTGATGGCGTTCCCGATATAGAACTGTTGTCAGACCCCGGGCAAACAATTATCTAAACGCCCGCCATCCACTCACCAAGGCGAGGGTAGCCGAGTTGGCCAAAGGCGCGGGACTTAAGATCCCGTACTTAGTGTTTCGTGGGTTCGAATCCCATCCCTCGCACCAATCCGAGATTGTACTGGGCCTACCATGAAATAATAAATAGTTCGATGGAGATTTACGCCCAAAGGTGATATCTTGGGTAAATCTTTCAAGGTTAGGGTCGTCGAGACCTTCGCAGCGCTGATCACTTCGGCGTTCGGTCTCGTCGCAGCACTCGCATGGAATGAGACTATCAAAACGGCGGTCGGACTCGTCTTCACCGCAGAGGACGGGATCTGGGGACTCCTTGTCTACGCCATCATCGTGACTCTCATCGCAGTCATCGCTACCATCCTCATCGCATGGCAGGCCGACAAGCTCAAGGGCAACGAGGAGTGATTGCCCCGGTCCGCGGTGATTCCGCGGATCGAAAAACCATTTCCACAACCACTTATCCTTCTCTGATCCCTATGTTTCCTGTATTGTCCGGGTTTAAGTAGTCTTTAAGTACGTAATAGGGATTCCGTTCCTCATCGGAGATATATCTTGGCGTACAACAAGGATAACATCAACATGGGTTTCGGCGGACAGAATCCGGGGAAGAAGGTCCCCGGCCAGGGGCCGAACAGCAGCTCAAAGAACAAGCCCAAGGCGAAGGCCAAGGAGGCTGTGAAGAAGCAGCCGATGCTGAACACCCACAAGATCAATCCTTTTAAGTACGACATGAACGAGCTTCTTTCCGCGACCTCCATGGACGACGCGAAGGCATCGGCCTTCCTCGCATCGGTCATCGCCAAGGCGTCGAGGGTCTCCTCCAAGGACGCCAAGGACTTCATCAGGGGATACATCGACTCGGGCGACCTTACCAAGGACGAGGCCGACAAGATGTGCAAGCTCCTCGACAAGTACAGCAAATACCGCTGATTCTTAACAATATAGGTGGGGGCAATTTCCCTGTATCCGATGTATACGGTAATTCCTATGCAGGCGGTCGATTTTACCCATTTTTACAACTTTGTTTCGTAATTTTAAATTTTATGAAATTTAATTTTGATTAATTTTCGAATCAAACAATAATTGAAACAATGTTGCATTTTTGACCAAGATAGCTATATATACCGTGGAATTCCTATCAGTTACTGGGATAACCATGGGTTACGAAGAATTATTCCCTACAAATGATCTCAAGGGATGGCATGCAAATGCCGCCAAGAGATTCGCGAGCCCCTTCGTGGACAACTTCCACGACCGTATCGACGTCGATCCTATCATCCTGTCGAACGCGGCCGTGCACTGCGGTTTCACGATCAGGGACTTCTATGAGAAACCCGAGCTCGGTATTCACACCGTTGGATACATCTCGGAGCTGTTCGACCTCCTGCCGGTTACACACTGGTTCTTCTCGCTCCCCTGGATCAGAGACCTCGGTGTCACACTGGAGTACAAAGACACTCTGCCGCCGGTCTCCACCGGACCTATCATCAGCGAGCCTGAGGAAGTCGAGAAGCTCGAGCCTATCTCGAAAGAGAAGCTCAAGGGCGGAAACACCGACACTCTGTTCCACAACCTGTACGGCTACGTTCAGCAGAACCTGCCCCACACCCTCGTTCCTATCTCCTACGGTTTCGACCTTGCAGGAGCAGGATCCGAGCTGTGCGGTGTCGAGAACTTCATCATGTGGACCTTCACCGAGCCTGACATCGCTCACAAGCTCCAGAACGTCTACGTCGAGACCTCGATCAACGGTGCAGACCTCCTGTCCGACACCTACGGAATGGCAATGCTGATCGTCGGATCGGTTCTTGCGAACAACGATATCTTCTCCGATGAGATGGTTGAGGAGTTCTCCGCAAAGCTGATGCACCACTATGTCGACCAGTGTTTCAGAAAGGGAGCAGGACCTCAGATCTTCTACCACCTGTGCGGTAACCACGAGACCGACTACAAGGTGTTCAAGAAGAACCTCGTATGGTCACCCTTCAACGTTCTGCACATCGGTTACATGGGACAGAAAGAGTTCCCCACCCAGATACTCAAGGAAGAATTCCAGGACGTCACCACCATCATGGGATCGGTCGACACCAAGCTCATGATCCAGGCCAACCCCAAGAAGGTCTACGACAGGGCAAAGGAGACCCTCCTCGCCGGACGTGACGCAAAGAAGGGATACATCCTCGGTACAAGCTGTGAGACGCCTCCGTACACCATCCCCGGACAGCTCCTTGCACTCACAAGGGCAGCCAGAGACTTCGGTACCTACGGAACATGGTGAGGTGAGATAGATGGAATTCATTATCGATGCAGCCGTCAAAGAGGCATACGAAGCAAAGGGAATCAAGGACGAGGACGTGAAGGCAGTCGTTGAGGGTGCCGGAAAGGACAGGATCTACAACGGATCCGAGTTCATCGCCAAGAAAGAGATCGGGGACATGACCGTCTACGCCCGCTACAAGATGGAGGGCGACAAGGCAACCATCCTGTCTGCATACAAGCACAAGATGAAGATCCTCGACATCGTTCTCGTCGGAGACGACACCGAATGGAAGTACTGTGCGAACGGTGCAGTCGTAAAGGCTGGACACACCAACCTCACCTACCTCGGAGCCACCAGGTCCGGACCTTCACTCGTTGAACCCGAGTCCGGTCAGTCCTGGTTCGAGGAGTACCTCGCAAACGGTGCACTTGCAACCGCAGAGGTTCTTTTCCAGCAGAAGAGGGCATAAGCGCGTAACCGCGCTTAACCCCCTTCTAAACCTTTTAACCCTTTTACGGGTTCGTTTCTCATATATTGGATTTATATCACTGGTAAACGATACTGGCCCTCATGAGCGAAGAGATCGGAACCACGGATGCGTTGTGTCCGGAGTGCCTCAAGACAATCCATGCCAAGAAGATCGTGGAGAACGACGACGTATACATCGTCAAGACCTGTCCCGAGCACGGTACGTGGAAGGTTAAGATTTGGTCGGGTGCGGAACATTACAAGTACCTCTACGAGTTCGCCGCCGTTCCCAAGACCCCCACCAAGAGGGCAGTAGGTGATGTCAGGGACTGCCCCCACGACTGCGGTCTCTGCAACAGGCACCTCCAGCATTCGTGTGTCAACGTGGTGGAGGTCACCAACCACTGCAACCTCAACTGTCCCGTCTGCTTCGCCACCGCCAACGGATGCGGTTACGATTTCCACCCGGACATCGAGACCATCCGCGGCATGTTCCAGACCGTGGTGGATTTCGTGGACAGCCCCAGATGCGTCCAGATCTCCGGAGGGGAACCTACCATCAGGGACGATCTCCCGGAGATAGTGAAGATGGCCAAGGACATGGGCATCGAGCACATAGAGGTCAACACCAACGGTGTCCGCATCGGGAACGACATCGAGTACCTGAGGAAGCTCCGGGAGGCCGGAGTGGACGACTTCTACTTCCAGTTCGACGGTACCGACGACGCCATATACATGAAGACCAGGGGAAGGCCGATGTTCGACCTCAAGCAGCAGGCGATCAAGAACGTGGCCGAGGTCGGCGGGATAGGCATCACCCTCGTGGTCACAGTCGTTCCCGGAGTGAACCTCGACCATGTCGGGGAGATCATCCGTTTCGCCGCCAGGAACACCCCGACGGTGAAGGGCGTTCACTTCCAGCCCATCTTCCATGTGGGCAGATATCCGGTGGATCCCACCGACGACAACCGCGTCAACCTTCCGCAGCTGGCACATGAGATTGAGGTCCAGACCAAAGGCATGCTGAAGGCCGACAACTTCATGCCCACGTCATGCTCCAACGTGCACTGCGACATGAAATCGCTGTCCGTCGTACTGCCCGATTATTCCCTGTTCCCGCTCACCACAATGGCGCTCGGGCCGCCGGCCAAGACCGACGACATCGCCAACAAGACCAGGAAAGAGGTCTCCGAGTTCTGGAGGTTCATCGAGGTCAGCATGGACGGGGAGGACGAGACCAGGGACAAGGACGATCACACATGGAATACCTTCATCAAGAGGGCCAAGACACACTATCTTACGGTGTCAGCGATGGCATTCCAGGACGTCTGGACGGGAGAGACCGAGAGGTGGGAGCGCTGCTGCATCCATGTGGTCACCCTTGACCGTAAGCTGATCCCGTTCTGCCTGTTCAATACCACGGCAAGGGACGGCACCACGCTATACCGCAAAAAGACCTTCTGTCAGTGAAACCTTGCCGGGAGACCGGCATCAAAATTTTAAAAAAAAGGGGCTTTTGCCCCGAATTATTCATCTTCTGTAGTAACCGAAGCTGTTGTGGTAGTTGCTTACGATACCGTTCATGTAGTTGGAGAGGAACTTCTCCTTCTCCTTGGTATTCACGACGAATCCGTTGAGCGGGTATTCGTAATCGCAGTGTACACACCTTACGAACTTGCAGTTCTTGTTGGCCTGGGGGCATGCCCTGCAGGCGATCGCCCTGGACTGGAACAGACTGAACTCCTTCCCGCATCTGGGGCAGGTGAATCTGTGAGTGGACGAAAGTAGCTGCGGCGTCACTCCCGCTCTTGCCATCTCAGGCGTAAGTGTCATTTTATCCTCTTCGGGGCAATGGTCTTCAAGATATAAACGTTGTTTGTCTGTGCTCTGGCCAGTCGCAAATCTATTAACGGAAAGAGCCCGATTACGGCCCTATGGGTTTACGCGAATCGATGATGGCGGTCATCGTCAGGCACAAGCTTCTGGCCAATCAGATACCCAAGGACTGCGCCACCCCGCTCGAGGAGTGGATGGCCATAAAGGCCAGGAAGACACTCAAGGACAGCGCGGAGCTCCGCGGCATCATAGGGAAGAACAGGCTGGAAGAGGTATCGAGGAAGGAATTCGAGGAGTATCAGCTGTTCCGCGTACGCGAGCAGATGCGGTACGCCGAGGCCAACGCACCCTATTACAGGAACAAGTTCAAGGATGCAGGTGTCAGGCCCGAGGACATCCGTACCTACGACGACCTCACCAAGATACCGCTGACCGAACCCATCGATCTGGCGGAGAAGTCGATGCTGTTCTACGGGATATCGGCCACGAAGATGCTGAGGGAGTTCACCACCAGCGGTACCACCGGGCATATGAAGTCCATCGGTTACTCCCAGAACGACCTGATATCGAAGATCGACATAGTGGCATCCGCCCTCAGGAATCTCGGCATGACGAAGAAGGACACCCTCCACGTCATGTTCCCGATGGTCATGGCATGGGATCCCAGTCTCATGCTGGTGGGAGCATGCAACATCCTCGGATATAATTCGTCGGTATGTGCGGAGGTGGACGTGGAGAAGCAACTCCCCACCATGAGGGAATCCGGTGCCAACTACATCATAGGGATACCGTCGTTCATCTATCGTGTGACCACTCTCCTCAGCAAGGAGACGGACCTGAAGAAGCTGGGGATCAAGAAGATAATATCGTCGTCCGAGCCTCTGTCGGAGAGCATGAGGCATCTCCTCCAGGATGCCTGGGGATGCAAGGTGATCGACGTCTGGGGGATGACGGAGTTCGGACTGGCGTGCGCGGTGGAATGCGACGAGCAGAACGGTCTGCATACCGACGAGGCCAACATGCTCATGGAGATCATCGATCCCGAGACGCTCCAGCACGTGCCGGCCGGAGAGAAGGGGGAACTGGTCATCACCGCACTCAATGCGGAGGGGACCGTGCTGATCAGATACCGCACCCATGACATCGCTGCCCTAATCGATCCCCCATGTCCCTGCGGATGCCATTTCAACAAGCGCCTGATGAAGCCCAGCGGGAGGATGGATCTCCAGTTCAAGATCGGTAACGGACACAAGGTGTACCCGGTCCTGTTCGACGAGGCGGTCTACATCAGCCCCGAGGTGGTGGATTATCACATGGACATCACCAGGGAAGGGTACCGCGACGTACTCACGTTCGAGGTCGAAGCCGACAGTCAGAAAGAGGAGCTGGCACAATCAATAGTCAAGGCCGTGTCGGCCCTCATGCCCGTGGAGGACGGCATCGCCGAGGACCTCGTTGCGGAGCCCCGCGTCAAGCTGATACCGCCCAATCACAAGGGCTACGCCATAAAGGTGAAGAAGATCAGGGACCTGAGGGACTGAACCTCAGATTCCCTTCGCGGCGGCGATGACCTTCCTGAGGGTGTCCTTGTCGTGACCCTCCTCCAGGAAAGTTCCCGTGATGATGATGTCGGCCCCCGCCATCCTCGCTGTCGCGGCCCTCTCGGGACTGTTGATGCCCCCACCAATTATGAGGGGAACCGAGATGACCTTCTTGACTGCTCCAATCATCTCCGGGGGGATGGGCTCGGGAGCGCCGCTTCCTGCCTCGAGGTAGATGAGGCTCATTCCCAGGTATTCGCATCCGAGTGCGTACCCCATCGCCTTCTTGAGGTCGTCGCGGGGGATGAGATCGGCCTGTCCGACCTCTCCCACCTTCATTCCGGGCTCGACGATGATATATCCCATGGAGATGGGTTCGACATTCATCTGCTTGATGATGAGCGAGGCGTATGCCTGCGCCCTGATGACCATGTTGAGGTCCCTGCTGTTGGCGAGGCTCATGTAGAGGATCGCATCCACCTCCTTGGAGAGCGCATGCGGTCCTGCGGGGAAGTACACGACGGGCAGACCGGTGGCCCTCTTGATGGCAAGGGCAGTCTCATCGAGGTTCTCGCTGGTGATCCCGGTGGATCCGCCGATCATTATGAAATCCGTGCCCGCCTCCTTGCACATGAGTGCGATGGCCGCCGCCTCCTCGGCAGACTGCTTATCGGGATCCAGGAGAGATGCGTGAAGCGTTCCCTTTTTGACACCCTCCATGATGAAATCCTTTACCTTCATGATACTCCGTCCAACAGTTGACTGTTAGGTGATGCCCTTTTACATATAAAGGAATCCCGCCCGGCTCATTCCCTGCGGAAGATGTGGTAATGGCGGGACAGCGACCCGTGGACGCGCTGGATGCAGTGTTCCTCCAGCGTGAGGGTGTCGGAGGAGATCTCGTGGGGCAGGACGACGCCAGCCGCTCCGCCGATCTTCAGCACCTCGGCGAAGGCCTTCATGGCGCGGGCGTAGATGCTGTCTATGGGCTCTCCGCCGGTGTGGGTGGACCTTCCGTAAGGGGGATCGGTGGCTATCGCATCGACCTCACCGAACCTGTCGGGTACGTCGGATATGTCGATGGTATCGAAATCGGTGAGCTTCAGTCCGTAGAAGTCCATGTTCTCCTGGGTCCCGATGATCATGTTCTCGTCGAAGTCCGATGCTATAGGCTTCATGCCCATCATGGCGGCCTCGATGATTATCCCCCCGGTACCGCAGAACGGGTCGAGGATCCTGTCGCCCTTCTTCGCTCCTGTGAGATTGATCAGCGCCCTCGCGTACCTCGGGTGCAGTGATATGGGCGAGAAGAACGGTCTCTCGCTGACCTTCCTGGTCTCGAGTATGTCCCTGTCGATGGTCTTCTCTCCGAGGAACAGGTGCACGCGGTCGCTCATGACCATGTGGACTTCGATGTCTGGCTCTTTTAACTTCACGTCGTTGTGGCGGGACAGGATCCCTCCGACCTTCCTAACGAGGTCCTGGGAATCAACGTCCTTCATGCGCCCCTCGAAGCGTCTCGCCCTGACGGCGAACGTGCCTTCGGGGAGCTCGACGGATTCCACGGCGTCGGCGCCGTCGGGATCGAACGTGCACAGTGTCCTCCCTATGCGGTGCGTTAGCGAGATGCGCTCGGCGATCGGGTCCAATGCGGACTCGTCGAACTCCGCCTCTATGTACCCCGGGCCCTCGGAAACTATTTTGTAATCCCCGGCCTCCGCTGCGATGCACTTCTTCGCCTCGGCGGCGCACATGTCCCTGTGCTCGCCGGACAGTTCGAAAAAATAGACGGGGCACATGGCCCCTGGAATGCGGTCTTAGTCTTTAACACCATCTTCCGTTATCATGAAGACTGCCTCTCCCTCGGGGAGGTTGGGCGAATCCACGAGTCTGGCGACCCTCTTCCCGGACTTGCCCTTCCTGAGGTAGATACGGAAGGTGGATGCGTGTCCCACGATGTGTCCTCCGATGGGTCTGGTGGGGTCCCCGAAGAACGCGTCGGGCTTCGCCGCGACCTGGTTGGTCACGACGATGACTGCGTTGTTCAGCGTGGCGAAGTTGAGCAGGTCGTGCATGTGCCTGTTGAGGACCTGCTGCCTCTCGGCGAGGGTGCCCCTGCCCACATATTCCGCCCTGAAGTGTGATGTCAGCGAGTCCACGATCAGGAGCCTGACCTTCTTGTCCCTGGCCAGCTCCATGGCCTTGTCGACCAGCAGGATCTGGTGCTGGGAGTTGAACGCCCTCGCGACGTGGATCCTGGAGAGCGTGGTCTCGGGGTCGAGGCCGAGGTAGTTGGCCATCTGCACGATCCTCTCGGGCCTGAAGGTGTTCTCGGTATCGATGATGACGACGTCCGAATCCAGTCCTCCCCTGTCCTCGGGAAGGGTGGCGTTGACCGCCAGCTGGAAACAGAGCTGGGTCTTGCTGCTTCCGAACTCTCCGAAGAACTCAACGATCGCCTGGCTCTCGAGGCCTCCCGCCAGGAGCTCGTCGAACGCCTTGGAACCGGTCGTGAGCTTCACGACCTCCTTGCGCCTCTCCTGGATCTCGAGACCTGTCTCGAAGCCTCCGATGTCAGCACAGAGCTTGGCACCCTCGATGATATCCATCGCCTTCTTCTCTCCGATCTCGCACTTCTCCGCCAGATCGCCGGGCGATGCCACCGCGATGGACAGTAAATCGTTGTACCCTGCATCGTGTAGTTTTTCTGCTATGGCTGGACCTACGCCGGGTATGTCTTCTAAAGTTTTTTCTGCGACCATATTGTCACCGTTATCCCCATCGTACGACGGATATATAAACCTCTGAAGGGGGGATGGTGCCGTTTTTTCCGAATCACCTATGCTGGCCTTTCCGAATCACCAACGGAAAACCCTCTCTCAGGATGCCTATCCATCAACAACCTTTATATTAGGGGTTAAGGTTAGCAGGCCGATGGCAAAGAAGAGAAAGGTCGTAAAGGAGTCCAAGGAGCCCGAGTACGAGTTCGTTCCCCCGGACTTCGACGAGAGGGAGTTCATCCTCAAGGACATATACGGCACCAAGATGACGCTCGTCGTTACTGTCGTCGCAATCATCATGGGATTCATCTGTTCTTTGATCCACAAGAGCTGGGAGTGGTACGGCGGGATCGTCGTCATGTTCGTCGTCATGTTCGCTCTCGGTCACATTCTGAAGCTCGTGAGGCTCGACCCCGCCATGCTCTCCTCCGGTTCCGAATCCACCGGCGGTACCAAGAGCATGCTCGGTAACTACTTCGTGTACCTGTTCCTCTGCCTCGCGGTCTGGACGCTCACGATCAACGCGCCCTTCGCCTGAAAAAGGAATCAGTTCTCCCACGGCATGTGCGGGTCGAACAGCTGTGCCAGCGTCAGCGGGTTTATGTTCTGGATGACCTCTTCCTGGGAGCGGACGACCATGGTCGCCTCGTCGAGGTCCTTGCCCAGTCCGGAGTGGTGGGCCTCCGATGAGATGAGCGACGCTGCATCGCAGAACGGCTGTTCGCACACCACTCTCCATCTCCCCTCGGAGATGAACGGATGACCGTAGGGGTTGTCCTTCCAGCGCTCCAGGAATCCCTCGGCGGTCTCAACGTGTATCGGCGGACCGTCGTGGATATGCAGCTTCGGGAGCGCGAACGACGACAGCTCGAATATCACGTGGACCTCGTTCTCGTCCTCGCAGTGCTCCGCCCTTATGACCTTGAACTCGTATCCCTCGAGCTTCTTCTCCAGGCCGTACTGCGTCTTCCAGACCTGGGCGTGGAGGTTCTCGGGGATTATGTCCGGCCTCTTGAACGAGACCGATACCAGTCCGGTGCCCCTGCCGACCCACTGCCTGAGGAGCTCCTCCCTGGACGGGGCTACCCTCTTCTCGGGGAAGAAGAACCTCCTGTCGGGGGATTTAAGGTAGGCATTGCATGCGGCGACGAACTTGCACAGCGTGTCCTCGTGCACCGCGGATGCCACGTTGCGGTGGGGGTCCACGGGGTCATAGAACACCAGAGGTCCCTTCATCGGGTCTCCCTTCTCCTCTATGAAGATGGTTGTGCCAGGCTTCCATTTCGATGCCCTGCGTAAGGTCCAGAGGAAGCCTCCGTACTTTATCGTCATGATCTCGCAGAGGTATCCGGAGAATCCCCTGACGTCGGGTTCCGCGCCGTAGGCACCTATGCCCTTCATGAAGCGCTTCATGAGACGGATCTCGTCCCTGAGTGCCTCGTCCGTGTGCGACAGCACGTACTCGGCATGGAACGGGGTCCTGTCCACCGCCGTTTTGATCGCAGTGGCGGATCCGACCGCGTAGCACGGTACCATATCCACGTCCATGCCCTCGAACTTACCCGAGGTGTAGGGGTGCTCGGCGAACATCATCACGCCTCCGACCAGATCCCTTCCGGCCTGCAGCCCCTGCCTCTCCATCTCCGCCCTCGGGACGTCCTCGGAGAACATCAGGAACAGGTCGATGTCGGGGTTGCGGAGATAGGTCCCCTTCCCCACCGAACCGACCGACCTCGCCTCAGCCTTCAGTCCGTGTTCCTCGATATAGGCATCGGCCAGCTTCTTCAGCCTGTCGGCCCTGTCTAGTATGTCCCTGCATTCCTCGGGACTGGGTTTGATCTCGTTGAGTATGTCGTTCTCGAGGGTCATACCGGTGCCTTCGACTGCCGTATAACCTGTTTTATAGAATAATATTGTTCCGTGGACCATGAAGAGGTGCCCGGAATGCGGACTGTACAGCGAGGATGACGCGTCCTTCTGTACCAGATGCGGATGCATGCTCCCGGATACGCCGGAGTATCCCGCCTACGGCACCTACGAACCCGTCCCCGTCGCTAAGAGGACGGGGCCGTCAATCGCCATCGCCGTGGCAGCCATCGCCGTGACGGCGATACTGCTGGGCGTAGCCATAAGCTACATCGACATGGCCGACAATTCGGGGTACGGGGACAGGAACAGGACCTACAGGTGGGTGGTGCCGTCCATGAGCCCCGCCGTCACGTTCGAGGTGTCCGTTCTCATCCCGGGCGACGAGATGAAGGTCGCGGACGCCAGTTCGATAGACCGTACGGGTTCCACATCGTCCGTATCCGATCACGCCAAGGGCGTGTACGCGGTGAGCGAATACGTCGTGGTATCGGACACGATCAAGACCCTGGCGAACGCCCTGTGGAAGGAGTTCAAGGAGAAGATAGTCGACAGTGCCAGCATGTCGTATTATGCCGATGCCGAGCACTTCTCGGATTACATACTGTCCTTCGTCCAGCTCGCTGCGGACTACGCCTACGACAGCGATAAGTTCGACCGCGACGAGTATTGGCAGTACCCCGTCGAGACCCTCTACCGCGGTTACGGGGACTGCGAGGACACCTCGATCCTGGCGTCGGCGATATACAGCTACCTGTCCACCGTGGACGGTCCAGACGCCTACATCGAGGGGGCATCCGTCCTCCTCCTGCCCGGTCATGCGATGGTCGGCATAGACACGGTCGGGAGCATCGGCTCAGGCAGCTTCTCGGTGATGGTCGGTACCGCGACCCACTATACCGGCGAGACGACCATCGACAAGCTGAGCGTCCAGTACATGACCGGTTACCTGAATCCGGACTATTACGGATCCAGCATACTCGGTTTCACCGGTACGTCGTCGTCATACGTTTAAGCTGACTTCACGGTCACTGCGATCTTCAGGTATCCCTTCAGAGTGGAATCGGGGTTGCCCTTGAGCTCGAACGTCTCGGTGTGGTCCTTCATGTCCACGGATAGCGATATCCCCGATTCCCCGGGTTTCTCGTCGTAGATGTCGATTATCGATCCTTCCGACGCATCATTGGACGATCCCTTGAGCAGGAGGAACACGGACATCTTCATCGAGGATTCGGCGGTGGTGACCTTGAACCTTATGCTGTATCCGGAGACCGCCTCGGGGGATTCGATGGGCCACGGTTTCACATCCCTGGACACGTTGTCGCTGTAGTTGGTCTTCGACCCCATGGTCGCGGACATGTACAGTACAGCTTTGTTGCTGGGGGAGACGAGGTCGAAATGGCCCGTTGTCGGATTGAAGTACTTCCCGTCCTTCTGGACGTTGTACACGTGACCGGATTCAGAGGACACCTCCATGGCCTCGACGGAGACCGTGACGGTGTAGCTGCCCTTCCCCTCGTACGAGAACACCGCGATGAGGGCGGCGGCCGCGGCGCCTGCGATGACGACCAGGATCACCACGCCGACGGCATTGACCTTGGCAGCGGTGTCCGAGGACAGTCCCCTCATTGGTAGCTCTCCTTGAGTTCCCAGGCGTCGTTCCACTCGGGCTTGCGGGGTTCGATGTCGGAGATCGCGATATCCTTCCCGATGTCAATCTGCATCATGTCCCTTCCCGCGACCACCCTGCAACCCGTGGCCTCCTCGGCCAGCTTGGCCTGGGCTTCCGCGCCCTGCTTCAGGACAACTATCCCCAGATGGATGAACACCGCGAGTTCGGGCTTCACGCGCTCTATGAATTTGATGGCGTCCGCCGTGCACAGGTGGAACTTGATCCTCCAGTCGAAGGGGGTGGTGACCGGCAGGAGAAGCACCCTGCTGCCCCTGTACTGGTCGGCGATCTCGTCCGAGTAGGCGGTGTCGCTCACGTAGGAGAATATCCCGTTGCCGGTGTCGAACCTGAATCCCACGTTGCAGGGGTCGCTGTGGTCCGCCCTCGTTATCTCCGTGGGGATCCCGGCGATCTCCAATTTGTCGCCGGCCTTGATCAAGTGCGTGCTCTCGGGGATCCCGAGGTGATACGGGGACAGGCAGGGTCCGAGCCTCCCCTCCCCCTCCATGACGCTCTTCGTGCCGTAGACGGCGCCCCTCTTCACCCATCCCCCGTAGGTCATGCCCTCGATGACGCACGGCGCATCGGAGTAGTGGTCGGGGTGGCAGTGGGAGACCACGACGGCATCGGTCTTCCTCAGATCGTAGGACATCTGGCACATGTTGGTCAGGGCCCCCGGGCCGGGGTCCACGTGGACCGTGCCCGTATCGCTCATGAGGAGGTAACCTCCGGTGCTCCTCGCTTGGAACATGGTGGTGTGCCTTCCGCCACCGGTCCCGAGGAGTATGACCCTGAATGCCATGAACCTTGAACGCATACGGATATTATGAGTTTGTCGGAACATATCTTATAGGCGTACATAGTCCCCCGCATCATGATAACAGCGATTCGTGACGGATGGATCGTCACCCAGAATGCCAACAGGGACATAGTCCGCGGGGACCTCGTCATCGACGGCGAGAGGATCCTCCAGGTCGGAGGGAAGTACAACGGTACCGCCGACAGGGAGATCGACGCCAAGGGCGACATAGTCATGCCCGGTATGATCAACACCCACACCCACGTCGCCATGTCGGTGATGAAGGGCGTGGTCGACGACGTCACCTTCCCGGATTTCCTCGACAAGGTGTTCAAGATCGACTCCGACAGGACGGACAGGGACCTCGACATCGGGACCAAGCTCGGATGCATGGAGATGATGCGCGGCGGTACCACCACGTTCATGGACCTGTACTACTCGGAGGATGTCATCGCCAAGGCCACGCAGGCCGCGGGCATCAGGGGTGTGCTGTGCTGGTGCACCCTCGACGAGGACAAGACCACGCAGAACGGCAACCCCGTCGACAACGCCAAGCGCTTCTACGGACAGTTCAAGGGACAGAGGAAGATTATCCCATCTATCGGTCTGCAGGGGGTCTACGTCTGCAACGAGGAGACCTGCGTCCGCGCCGTGGAGTTCGCGAAGGAGAAGGACCTCCCGCTGAACTTCCACCTCTCCGAGACCAGGGGGGAGGTCAACAACCTGAAGAAGGAGAAGGGACTGAGGCCCGCCGAGTGGCTGAACAGCATCGGCGCCCTCGACGGCCACATGGTCGCCGCCCACTCCGCATGGCTGACGATGAACGAGGTCAGGCTGATGGGCCAGGCGGGAATGTCCGTGGCTCTGTGTCCCGTATCCAATATGAAGCTCGCCACCGGCGGCGTGGCGCCCGTACCGGAGTTCTTCGCCAACGGCGTGAACGTATCCCTGGGAACGGACGGGAACACCACCAACAATTCTCTGGACATGTTCGCGGAGATGAAGACCTGCGGTCTCCTTCAGAAATCCAGCAGATGGGATCCCACCGTGACTCCCGCACAGCAGCTGCTGGACATCGCCACGATAAACGGCGCCAAGGCCGTGGGCATGGCCGATTCCATCGGATCGCTGGAGGCCGGGAAGTATGCCGACGTGGTCATCCTCGACGGGAAGGCGCCCAACCTTAGGCCCCTGGTCCCCGAGAACATCATCGCCAACATCGCCTACTCGGCATCGTCCTTCAACGTGAAGACCGTGTTCTGCCAGGGTGACATGGTGGTGGATGATGCGAAGATCCTCACCCTCGACACCGACGCGGTGCTCGACGCATCAGAGGACATCTGGAGATCTCTCTGCCTCAGATGACTGAAACCAGACATCTGCTGTCCGTCCCCGAACAGGGACGGCAGCGGATCCACTCTTTCACGCATTTCCTACCTGGCACGTGTCAGTTAATATTTTATTGACGCGAGTTATTGGCACGCCAATAGTTAGCACGCCTCCTGTTGTTCGAGAGGCGCCTACTAGTCAAGGTAGTGAACCAATGGCTATTTCAGACATTGCAGACAAGATCAATGAGGCCTTGGATCCAGTCGATGCATGGATTAACGACTATCCGGACGTGTACGCCTGGTATGTCGCGTTTGTATTCATCATCGCAGCGGGACTCTTCTTCCTGTACAGATTCAGGGCCATGCAGATCACGACTCTCCCCGAGCAGGCCAAACTGCTCAGGCCGTCCAACCTGGACGGGAAGCCGGATCACGAGAAGAAAGGAATGATTTCCTCATTCCAGGCATTCTGTGTCGGAATGGGTGCGCGTGTCGGTGTGGGAAACATCACCGGAGTAACCTCGGCCATCATCATGGGTGGTGCGGGAGCGGTCTTCTGGATGTGGATCTTCGCACTCCTCGGCGCATGCACGTCCTTCGTCGAGTGCACGCTCGGACAGCTCTTCAAGGAGAAGAAGTCCGACGGCAACTTCCACGGCGGTCCCGCTTATTACATCAAGAACGGAATCAAGAACCACAAGTTCGCGATCTTCATCGCATTCTGGATCATCGTCACATACGGTGTAGGATTCATCGCCAACCAGGCGGCCAACTCCGCAAGCGCGTTCACCAGGATCGACACCCTCGCCGACATCGACGGTATCACCATCTTCCTCGGTATCGTCTTCGCGGCACTCACCGCTGCCCTCATCTTCGGAGGGATCAAACGTGTCGCCAAGGCCTCCGAGATCATGGTCCCGATCATGGTCGTCATCTGGCTGGCGCTCGGTATCATCGCGATCATCATCGGATACAAGAACATCGGATGGGCAGCCTCCGAGATCTTCTCCAACGCGTTCAACTTCAAGCAGGTGTTCGCCGGATTCGCGGGAAGCTGTATCATGTGGGGTCTGAAGAGGGGAGTCTTCTCCAACGAGGCCGGTATCGGTTCCGTGCCCAATGTGGCATCGCAGTCCCACGTCAACCACCCGATCCGTCAGGGTCTCGTACAGTCCATCGGTGTCCTCATCGATACCATCGTCGTCTGTTCGATCACCGCATTCATGGTCCTCACCTGCCTGCCCGGCGGAAAGGACGGATGGAACGGTATCTGGGACCTCGAGGGACGCGGAAGCGGAATGGCCATCGGAGTCGTCCAGGACTCCATGGCGGATGCGTTCGGCGGCGACTGGATCCTCTGGATCCTCGCGATCTTCATGTTCGTCTTCGCATTCAGCTCGCTGATCGCGTACTACTCCATGTCCGAGGCGAACCTGAGGTTCATCAAGGACGACGACAAGTTCGTCACCGGACTCCGTATCTTCATCGTGGTCATCGTGTTCTTCGCTTGCATCATCCCTGTCGGAATGGTATGGGATATCTGCGACGTGTTCATGGCGATCATGGGTATCTTCAACATCATCGCGCTGTTCATGCTCTACAAGTATGTCGCTGCACTCTACAAGGACTACAGGAAGCAGAAGGCGGCAGGCGTTGAGGACCCGGTGTTCGACGTGAACAACTGGGATTCCGAGGGTCTCGACACCAGCGGAATCACGGTCTGGACCGGACACGCCCGCGGCGACGAGTGAGAGAAACAGAGGGGGAAACCCCCCCCCCTTTCCTAATTTTTTTATTTTTTTCAGAGTTCCGGACGGATGCTTCCGTCGCGGGTGAGCACGACCGTCCTCATCGGGATGTCCTTCCCGCTTGCCTTCACGGCCTCGTCGACCTTAAGTGCCAGAGGTCCGCAGCAGGGCACCTCCATCCTCACGACCGTGATTGATTTGATGTCATTCTTCGACACGATGGCCTTCAGCTTGTCCAGGTCCACGTTCCCGAGCTTGGGGCATCCGATGATCTTCGCACCGTCCTTCCCGAACTCGTTCATGATGCTCGCCCTCGTGAACGCCGAGCAGTCGGCCGCTATGAGCAGGTGCTTCCCGTCGAAGAATGGGTTCCTCTCCGCCACCAGCTCCAGCTTGATGGGCCACTGCGTGTCCATGGTGATCATCGGACCGAGGTTCTCCCCGGCGGAGTCGACGAACGAGATCGCATCCTGCGGGCATGCCGGCAGACAGTCGCCTATGCCGTCGCAGAGCAGTCCGTTGACCAGCTTCGCCTTTCCGTCCACAAGGCCCAATGCGCCCTCGTGGCATGCCTTCACGCACAGTCCGCAGCCGTTGCAGCGGGATTCGTCGATCACGATCGTCTTCATGTGCGTATCGAAAGGGAATGGGGATAAAAGCATGGCGGTCCGTCGGATCGCTAAATGGTTGGGAACCGTGCCCGGAGGCACGTGAAGATTCACTTCTTGAGCTTCTTGTTGATCTTCTCGAGCTCCCTCTTGGCCTCCTTGTCGCCTGCGTCGGCCTTGGCCTGGAGCTCCGCAGCCTCTTTCTTGAGCTGCTGTTCCTTCTTCGTCTTGTCCTTCTTGCTCATTGCCATGTGTATCGCTTCCGTGCCCCTAGGGGGCCGTTGACGGTGGGATGTGTTCGCACTATAAACGGATGTCCCTCGGCGGGAGACGGGATGGCAGGTCACCTCCCGAACCGGAGGATATGCAGAAAGGGTAAGCGCCGGCGGGTCTGCCGCCGGCTATGGGTTTCAGAACAGCGCGAACAGGGCGCCAAGGAATATCACCAGGAGCAGACCGATCAGGAATCCGACGAGTCCGCCCACGACGACGTTGCCGATCTTCTTCTGGTCGATCACCGCGAATATTATCACGGCGACGACGATGGCGATGAGTCCGGTGAAAATACCGAACACGTACGTTACCAACAGTCCTATGATGAATCCGATCAGAGTGGCCGGATCGCTCAGGTTGAAACCCTTCTTCTTCTTTGCCATATTATCCCATTCCTCGGTACGTCATACCGACAGTGCGTTCCCTGACCGCCGTGAGGCGGTCAACGGAACGGGAACGATTTAATCATTAATGAAACCGACAGGTGACGGCCCTGTCAAGCCTTATCTATCGGACGGTGCATAGGAGCTGCATGGGGAAGAAGGCAGCCGCCGTGGCGCGTCACGCGATAGCATTGGCCGTCGGTGTGAGAACAGCGCGTTCCGCGATAAACGAGGCCATATCCTATTCCCACAAGATCACGTGGAAGGACTGGAAGGGCGAAATCATCGATGTCACCGAGGTCAAGCACGGCTCGATCCCGGAGCATGAGGTACCTAAAAGACCCTCCACCCGCAGGTATGACTTCCAGTTCGAGGAATGGGTCCCGCCGCTGAAGGAGGCCACTTCCGATGCGACATACCAGGCGAGGTTCCTCGAGAAGAGGAAGGGGTCCAACCCCATAGTCTTCGGGATGTACAACCACGTGACCAAGCTTAACACCCATTTCGTCACCTATTATGACGACGGATACTTCCAGATGCCCGCATCGGAGACGAACAGGCCGCTGACCACGTTCGCGCTGTCGCTGGCGCTGTCCACGGGATACATGTGCCTGGACCCGGCGGACAACGCGCTGTACGTGAAGAACCTGTTGTACAACATCGGATGCACGAAGGTGGCCGTCAATGACTATTATCTCTCCGGAAAGAAGGACATGGAGAACATCGGCGTCGCCATAGGTCTCAGGGAATGCGACATGCCAACCCTGTTCATAGCCATCAAGGGTTCCCATTACGGGGCGGAGTTCGGCGGCAACATGACCGTCGGGACGGTGGACGAGGCCAACGGACGCCACATGGGATTCGCCACCGCCAGGGACCGCGTGATGGATTTCGTCCGCGACACCGTCAGGGAATTCGGTCTGTCGGGAAGGGTCAGGATGCTCACCACGGGATACAGCCGCGGAGGCGCCGTATCCAACCTGGTTGCCTCGGGACTCACGGACATGGTCCTCGACGGCACCCTCGAGGGGGACTTCGGGGTGACGATGGAACGCGACGACATGTACGGATTCTGCTTCGAACCCGCATTGTGCCAGTATGACAGCGACCCCCGTGAGGACAGGTATCCGAACATCCTCAGCGTCATCGATCCCAACGACCTCGTGACCAAGGTCCCGCCGGTACGCTACGGGTTCACCCTGTACGGCAGGAGGAAGTATCTGAAATCCAACGACCCCCAGACCGTCACCAGGATGCTGAGGTACATGGACAAGTACTTCGGCCCGGGGGTATCATCGTACTACAACGTCCCGGGTTTCGTGAAGCATTCGGGCGTGGAGACCCTCGACCAGCTGATGGACATGGTCATCAACCGTGCCGTCGGCACGTACGGCGACAGGGACTACTACGTGAAGCATCTCCAGAACAATCTCGCCTACACAATATTCGCGATCATGACGAACCTGGACGAGGCCAGGAGGACGCTGGCCGCCTTCGATCCCTCCAGGCTGAGCTTCAAGGACACGCTGGAGGCGCTGTTCAACAGGAAGGTGTTCGTGGAGAGGGCCTCCAAGTACGTCATAGACTTCAACACCGCCACCAACACCGACACCAAGAGGATGCTGTCCGTGGCAGGCCAGGGATACGATCTGATTAAGCGTACCAAACCCGACGACCTGTACAAGATCTTCGTGGGGCTCAGGAGCAACTACAAGAGGATAGGCACCCCGCACTATCCCCTGGGTCCGCTGTCCTTCCTTCTGGCAGAGGATCCAAACTACCGCATCTGATCAGGCGAACAGCGACACTATGCGGTCCGACTCGGACTCTATCTTCGCCTCGTCGTATGTTATGGTGATGGCCTCATTGGGGCAGACGTCCGCGCATCTCCCGCATCCGCGGCACCTGTCCTGGTCGAGCACGCATTTCCCGTCCTCTATCTTTATGGACTTCGTGAAGCAGATGTCCATGCACAGACCGCAGCCTATGCATCTCCCGCTGTCCGTGTTGACCGTCACCCCGTCCATGCGCTTGAATATCGCCCCGATGTCGTCGGAGATGTCCCTGGTGACGTTCCAGAGGCAGCAGCAGGGACAGCAGTTGCAGATGGTCATGAGGTCGTTCTTCTTTCCGGTACTGAGCCATATCCTGTCTAGCTTGTTCCTTCCGATTATGTGCACCAATCCCTTGCTGGCACATTCGTCAAGATATGCCTCCGCCTCCTCTACGGTGGCCATGTGCCCCATCTCCGGAGGGATCCTCTCGGTCCCGTTCCCGAGGAATATGCACCCGTGGTCCACGGGATAGTCCTCGCACTTGTTGGACCTCCTGCAGAGACAGAAGTTCATGATGAAGATCCTGTCGTCCATCTTCCTTATCACGGATTTCACCATCTCGCTGGGGAGGACCGTCCTGTCCCCCGCATTCTCGATGTCCAGGTCCATCTCGATCCTTCTCGAGCGGGCAATGGTGTCCTTCGGCACGACGACCATGTCGTCCCCGTCGAACAGCCCCTTCCTCACCGCGTTGCCGAAGACCTTGGATTTCCTGGTCCATCTGGCGAGTCTGTACCGGGAGTTGAAGAACAGTCCCATCACCCGGACGGTGAGGCGCGGTATGAATCTCATCGGAGGGAGAGGGGATTGTTTTCTTATAACCTATCCGCACCCTCCCCTACCTTTTATTAATGTGCGCCCGCATTAGGAAGGCGTTTGGAAGTTTGTTCCGATGGACACGCAGGACATTATCGGATTGGCCATCGTCTACGGCATAATCGTCGTCTCCCTCGCATTCAGTCTCATCAACGAGAAGCTGGGTTGGGGACTCGACACCCGCAAGATCGTCCACATCGGTATCGGGAACTTCGTCTTCGTGTGGTGGATGTTCTCCGCCCAGTGGATCATGCTGGCATTCTTCGCCGTGCCCTTCGAGATCGTCCTCATCCTCGCGGCGTTCGGTGACAACCCGGTGTCCAGGTCCAAACTGGGCGAGCTGTCCAAGGACAAGGGACATAAGACGGGTCTGATATTCTACGTGTTCAGCATCATCGTGCTGATAGTGTTCTTCTTCGACCATTGGGTCGCGGCATCCATCGGTATCGTGGCGATGACCTACGGCGACGGTTTCGGAAGCGTCGTCGGAAGGAAGTACGGGAAGCACAAGACCATCAACGGGAAGTCCCTGGAGGGCTCCATCGGCGTGTTCATGGCGTCCATGATAATGGCATTCATCGTCATAGGGTTCTACACGTTCATCTGCTCCAACGGGTACTATGCCGGCGACTACGAGACCAGCATACCCTTCTGGATCCTGCCGCCGGTGGTGGGACTGATAACCGCTGTCACCGAGATGGTCTGTCCCGGCGAGTACGACAACATATTCATCCCGCTGCTGACCGCCGGCACAGCGGTCCTCATGGGGCTGTGACCGATGACATGGTACGCGGTCGACGGGATGGACGGTTCCGGGAAGACCACGTCCTCCGACCTGATAAGGGAGCGTCTGGAGGCCAGGGGCAGGAAGGTCCTGGAGATCACGCATCCCAACGAATCCTGCATATTCGGGAGGCTGGCTTCCAAGGCATTGTGCATGCGCGGGAAGTTCGCCGAGAAGCTGTCCACGCTGCTGTACATAATCGACGTGCTTCATTCGCTGGATGTCAAGAGATGGCGGGGGAAGGGTTACGACGACGTCATATTCGTCAGATACAGCATGGCTGCGGCGTATCTCCCGGAATCGCTCTGCGTCAAGGCCTACGAGATCATCGAGAAGATCCTCCCCGTCCCGGACGTCAAGGTGTTCGTGGACATCGAACCGAAGGTGGCCATGGAGAGGATCCTGGCGAGGGGGGAGGAGCTGGAGCTGTTCGAGACCGAGGAGAAGCTCGAGGCCACCCGCAGGAAGATGCACTCCATCGCGGGGTCATGGCATGTGATAGACAACTCTGGGACGCTCGAGAACACCGTCGCTCAGACCGAGGCGTTCCTCGACAGCCTGTGGGGAGAGGAATGAGGGACCCGACCCATCTCTACGAGGGAGAGCTCTCCCCGAACACGGGTAAGGTCGCAAGGTTCGTGTCGCTGATCCTCCAGCCGCCGTTCATCGGGGTGTTCGCTTTCCTGTTGCTCAGCACGCTCTGCGATTCGGTGACGCACACCATGCTGTGCGCATGTGCCAGCATAGTCTTCGCAGTGGTCCTTCCGATGGGCATCATAGTGTTCTACGCCCGCAAGTTCGGGAACAAGGACCTCGACGTAGTGAGGAGGGAGGACAGGTCCGCGCCGCTGCTGATAGGGTCCGTGACCTACCTCATCGGATGCGGGGTGCTCTACCTGATGGATGTGCCCAAGGTCATATGGGTCCTGATGCTTTGCTATTCCGTGGTCACATTTGCTGTCTATTTGGTCAGCATGAAGTGGAAGATTAGCGTCCACGCGATCGGATGCATCGGTCCGACCATGGGGCTGTTCTATGCCTTCGGATGGCCCGGACTGCTGCTTCTCATCTCTTATCCGCTGGTATGTTGGAGCAGGTATCTGCTCAGGAAGCACACTCCGCTGCAGCTCATCGGAGGCGGGATTTTGGGGTTCCTGCTCACGGGTTCGATATTCCTTCTGTTCCTGTGGTAAATATTTACGATTAGACGCTCATCCCCGCCCCATGCCCGTGAATCCCGACAGGTCCGTATCGGTACTCGATCTGATGTGCAAGGACAGGTACGCAGAGGCGGAGGAGCACAAGCGCAGGAGGGACGAGTTCGCAGCCGAGGCCAGGAACTGGGCCCTCAGGAGGGACCAGTACCGCGAGAGGTCCAAGGATGCGCTGCGCGAGGCGAAGGAGCTGATCCCGGGAAGGGACGCCATCAACACCCAGGTCAAGGAGATCAAGGGGCGCAGGGACAAGGTTCATGCGGAGGCGGCGGAGCTGAAGGGGAAGGACAAGGAGGCCTTCCAGACGAAGCGCGAGGAAGCCAACAGGATCCACGAGGAGATGCTTGCCGCCGTGGAGAAGGGGCACGCGCTCAACGATAAGATAACAGGGCTCTTCGAGGAGTCCAAGGTCGACACGGTGCTTTCGCAGGCCGCGCACAGGAAGTTCGTGGAGTGCCGCAAGGGTGCCGACCAGGAGCACAGGCTGTACCTCGAGACCCTGGGATCCGTACGCGGACTCAGGGACGAGTACACCAAAGCACCCGACAGACCGGGTTCGGAGTACAGGTGCCCGAAGGGTCAGAAGGGCAGGGACGCTCTGGACAAGATGAACGAGCACCACGCTCCGCTGGCGGAATGGGCGCTCGGTCTCCTTCCCGATACGGAGCCGCAGGAGATCCTCGACATAGGGTGCGGCGGGGGCATGCTCATCGGCAAACTCCACAGCAGATTCCCAAGTGCCAGACTTCACGGTATCGACATCTCCAAGGAGTCGGTGGAGGCCACACGCAGGAACAATCCCGATATCAAGAATCTAGATGTTCGCAGGGCATCGGTATCCAAGCTCCCGTTCGGTGACGGGAGGTTCCAGCTCATAACCGCGGTCGAGACCTATTTCTTCTGGCCGGATCTCCCCAACGACATAAGGTCGGCGGCGAGATGCCTCTCCGACGGCGGTATCATGCTCATCGTCTCCGAGATGTATCCACATCCCGGGTTGGACCAGCACTCCCGCGACAACATCCGGGAATTCAACATGAACATCGTGGAGAATGACGAGATGCTCAGGATGATGGAGGATGCGGGACTCGACGCGAGATGTGAGGTGATCCCGGAGAACAGCTGGGTGACCTTCATCGGAGTGAAGGGGTCACAGGAAGCCAGTGTGCTCCAGCAGGATCTTCAGTCCGATCAGGATGAGGATGACGCCTCCGACGAACTCGGCATGCCTGCCGTACCTGCTCCCGAGGGTGCTCCCGGCAACGACCCCGACAGCCGAGATCAGGAACGTTATCACACCTATCACCAGGGCGGATACGAAGATGTTCCCGTCATCCATCGCCAGACTTATGCCGACCGCCAGCGCATCGATGCTGGTGGCTATCGCGAGGAGCAGCATGGTCATGAAGGACATGTCATCATCGACGTCCTCCTCCTCATCCGAGAACGATTCGCGGATCATGTTGGCCCCTATGAGCGCCAGCAGGGCGAATGCCACCCAGTGGTCGATGTCGGTTATCAGGTCGTACACCGCCGTACCCATGGCGAACCCGATGAGCGGCATCACTCCCTGGAAGATCCCGAACCACAGTGCGACGACGACCGCCGTCTTCAACGTGGGTTTCCCGATGGCGAGACCCTTGCATATCGATACGGCGAAAGCATCCATCGCCAATCCGACCGATATCAGAATCAATACCAGGTAATCCACGTCTTTGTAAGAGTCTGCTATTAGTTAATCTCTCCGACATACCAACAATGTTTTACCGTTGCAACAGGTTGTACCTGCGATGAGAGGGGACCTCCACACGCTGAAGAGGGTATGCGAGTACGCATCCAAGGTGATGCTCGTCGCGGAATACGTCCTGGCCGCTTTAGTCATCGCCACGGTGGCGGTGCTTATCGCGTCTTTCAGTTACGGACCGGCGGAGGACTTCCTCAGGGACTGGATATCATCTGGCTCATTCGATGAGACCTACCGCAGGGTCGCCGCCTGCCTCAAGTTCACGGCGATTTGGATCATGGGTTTCATCACGGTCAAAGGACTGCACGACATAATGTGCGACATCCGCGACGAGCACAGTCCCTTCACCGAGAGGAACACCAAGAGGATGATCTCCATCTCACTGTTCTATCTGGCGTCGGCCTTCGTGCTCCTGACATTGGACATAATCGCGGGAACGCCGATCGCGTTCACCGTGTTCGTGTTCCTTGGATGCACGCTGATATCCGTGGTCACCTACTGTCTTGCCCTGGTCTGCCGCTACGGAGGGGTCCTCCAGAAGGAATCCGACGAGACCCTGTGAGGTTCACATGACTATAATTCTGAGACTGGACAGGGTGATGGCGGACAGGAAGATATCCCTCAACAAGCTCGCCGAGCTAGTGGGGATATCCAACGTGAACCTGTCCAACATCAAGACCGGGAAGATCGCGGCGGTCCGTTTCTCCACCCTCAACGGCATCTGCAAGGCGCTGGACTGTCAGCCCGGCGACATATTGGAATACGTCGAGGATGAAGAGGAGACGGAGTGAATCACTCCGCCGTCGTTTTCTCCGCGGCGATCTCCCTCTCCATGCGTTTCCTGTTGAACAGCACGGAGTCCATGAACGCGACCCACATGATCTCCACGAGGATGGATGTGGCGATGGCGACCATGGCGAGTCCCCTGAGGTTCGGGGGGAGGACGCTCATGCACAGGGCGATGGCGATCCCCTTGTTCTTGTACGAGGTCATCAGGATGTCCGATACCCTCTGCTTCCAGTGGATGCCGGCCTTCTTCTCGACGATCTCGACACCGTTACCGAGACCGAAGGACCTCAGCGCGGCGATGACCAGGAAGGCGATGAACACCCATGCGGCGGTACCCTTGAAGTTGGTGGAACCGACGGACAGCCATACCAGGAAGAAGATACAGCAGTTGAGGAAGATGGCCATGAACTCCTTGTTGATGTTGACCTTCGTCAGAAGTCTGGAGAGGACCAGCGGGACCGCGATGAGCTCCAGTACGGTGATGAACACGTTGGTCATGTCCACGACCTCGCCCAGGGCGAGCCATACGATGAACGGGATCCAGGCCAGTGCGACGATGTAGACGATGATCGTACCTCTCGTCGCGTGTTCCATGTCACCGTTCAGGATGAAGGACAGCGGCGCGACCGATGCCGCGAACGGAGTGGCCGCGATGAACACGAGTCCCATAGCCTGGTCGCCGTACTCAGTGTCCTTGAGGAGGAAGTATCCGATAAGGGGTATGATCGAGGAGACCACAAGACCCAGCAGAACGGAGCGCGCTACCGACTTCTTGTATTTCAGGGGGTTGAGGTTCGTCAGCGGGATCCTCGAGAGCGAGATGGTGAGCATCGTCGCCAGGGTGATGATGGTCAGCGTGGAGCGGACGTCGGCGTTCAGCGGGTCGCCGGGGAACACACCCGCGAAGTTGGTGATCAGCGCGACCACCAGCGCCAGCGTCATCATGAAGGCGCTGCTTTTCAGTAGAGTCTTGATATCCATGGCGCACGTATGATCTGGGGTATCTAAATAATTATCGATTATCGATAAATAATTAATAAATATCGAGTTAAGGATAACCCTCCGATACAGATGGAGACCCCGAAAGTAAAGCCGGTCAAAGCCGGATGGTGGAACGCGTTCCGTCCGTGGACGCTGCACGGTGCCGTCGTTCCCGTGCTGATCGGCGGATTCATAGCCTTCCGTTACATCGATGTCGATATCGCCGCCGTGATCATCCTCATCCTGACGGTGATAGCGGGATGTCTCCTTCAGTCTGCGGCCAACCTCCTCAACACCTACGGGGATTACCAGAAGGGCACGGATACCGTCGAGAACGAGACCCGCTCGCCTGAACTCGTCACCGGGGTGCTGAAACCGAAGCACGTGCTGTGGATGGGATTGGCATGTCTGGGTCTTACGTGTCTGATCGGTATCGTGTTCATATTCTACATCGGCTGGAAGATCCTGATCTTCGGTGCCCTGGCGATGGTGGGCGCAGGTCTGTACACCGCCGTGTACAAGTATCACGCCCTCGGACAGGTCAACGTCTTCGTCATGATGGGCGTGCTGATGCCCCTCGGTACCTACTTCGTCCTCACCGGCGAACTGGCCTGGGAGCCCGTGGTCATCGGACTGCCCAACGCGTTCCTGATCACCGGCGTGCTCGGCGGCAACGAGATGCGCGACTACTATGACGACAAGGAAGCGAACGTCGGTACCCTGATGGGACACTTCTCCTACAGGACGGGGATGGCGATCTACCGCTTCGAGTCAGTGATCGCGTTCGTGATCCTCGCCGTACTGCTGATAATCGGATATGCCCCGTGGCCATGTGCGCTCGCCTTCCTCTCCGCGTACGATCTGTACGTGGTCCTGGTGAACAGCTCGAGGGCGGCGGAGGACAAGCACGCGAGCTTCATGCTCGTCCCCCTGTGCTTCAAGCTCAACTGGCATTTCGGTGTGCTCCTCTCCGTCGGATACCTCCTGTATTGGACGCTCCTGCTCTGATCAGGAGCAGCGTCCCTTCCTTACTGTCAGGAGGATTATGAATCCTCCAACGATCTGCATCACCATGGCGGGGCCGGGACGGAGCGAGACTTCCTCGAACAGCATGTCGATGAGCCCTTCGGAGGCCAGCAGGTCGTACATATGGGCGAAGAACACTGCGGGCAGTATGATGCATGCGAGACCGATCAGTCCGAGCTGGCGGTCCGACAGGACATCGTTCCCCTTCATGGAGAGGAACGCAGTCACCGCGACGGCCGCCCCGATGACGGGGGTCGCTATGGGCAGGTAGAGAAGGAATCCCATGGCGTCCTTGGGAGCGGCCTTGGTCATCAGGTCCCTGAGGTCCCATCCCGAGAACCCGACATCGATGCCCACCTTCGCGATCTCCGTGTGCAGCTCTATCACGTTGAACAGTATGGAGACGGCGATGAGCAACCCTCCGATGAGTATCCGCTTCGGGTCGCTGTATCCCGTACCGTACGTCTCTTTCTCTTCGTATTTCTGGTAGATGTAAACGATTCTAACACCTCTGATTACACATCCGCCCGGAGCGGTGATATAAAGGGGACACTAACAGTAGCGAGTTAGCGTCAAGGATTATAGGCAGGTCACCGATACGGTCATGATAACATGGATGCAGGCGAGAGATTCCCCGATTACGTTCTGACAGACGACACCGGCGCGGAGTTCGACAGCAGGTCGATGGCCGGGAAGAGATACGTGCTGTACTTCTATCCGAAGGACAACACCTCCGGATGCACCACCGAGGCGAAGGACTTCACCGCGGCCTCCGCCGACTTCGCCGCATTGGGAATGGAGGTCATCGGGGTCAGCAGGGATTCCACGGCATCCCACCAGAACTTCAAGAGGAAGCAGGAGCTGACGATTAGGCTGCTCACCGACGCCGACCACTCGCTCATGGAGAAGGTCGGGGCATGGGGCCTCAAGACCAACTACGGTAAGACCTTCGAGGGTGTGAAGCGCACCACGTTCATCATCGGCAAGGACGGGAACGTCGAGGCCGTATGGAACAACGTGAAGGTCGCGGGACACGTCGCCAAGGTCCTCGACAAGGCCAAATCTCTCTGATCTGGCACATACAACCCGCGCCTGTTCGGGCCTGCCGAACGGCATCCCGATACGTTTATCAGTGCACCATGGGATTCCGCAGCGGAATCCGAGGCGTTACCATGGCGGACACGGGTCAGAGCAGGTCATTACCTATCATAGCGGGGCTGTTGGTCATATCATGCGCGGTCATAGCGGCCGTCGCCGTGGAGCACTATTCTCCGGAGGAGGCATCCTCGGACGATATCCCGAGGTTCACCGTGCAGGGCGAGACCGATCTGCCGGGGAACATATTCCTGTCATTCGTGTACACCAAGAACATCGTCATGCTTGACGGCAAGGGTAACGTCGTATGGTCCAAGCACGAGGACCTCAAGGACGGCGTGGAGGCCGGTTACTGGGATTTCAAGAAGCACGTCATCGGCGACAAGGTCTATTACAGCTACCACGACCAGGACACGCAGTACGACAAGTTCGGCCTCCCGGGATACGCCCCCGGCCAGCGCGTGATCATGGACTCCGAGTTCAACGAGGTCAAGCGCATATCCTTCGAGCAGTCCGATATCGTTGACAAAGGCCACCCGCTCGACGGCCACGACTTCCTGCTCATCGATCTGGACCACTACATCATGTCCGGTTACATCAAGGACCGCGTGTACAACATCCCTGGATACCCCGACGGCTCCAACGTCATCTACTCGTACCTGCAGGAGGTCGATCACGGCAACGTCGTGTGGGACTGGAGGAGCGTTGATTACCCCGAACTGTACTCCCTGACGGTCACTGACGCAACCCCGACCGCCAATGACTTCGCCAACGAGCAGGTCGATGCCCCCGACTACGTGCACTTCAACGCCATGCGCCTCAACGACGCCGGCGATCTGGTATGCTCGTTCCGCCACCTGAACACCATCCTGTGCCTCGACCGCACGAAGGACACGGACCAGATCAAATGGAAGCTGTCGGGCAATGCCGACGAGTTCGGACTGTCGGCGGATCAGAGGACGTCCGGACAGCACTACGTGACCGTCGACGGCGACACGATCAACGCGTTCGACAACCACAACATCACCCAGGAGACGCGTGTCGTGTCGTACAAGGTGAACATGGACACGCAGGATCTGCAGGAGTTCCATCAGTACAGGATCGACGGCAAGTTCTCCGCCGCATGCGGTTCCGCCCAGCGCATCAGCGGGAACATGTTCGCTCTCGGATGGGGAGATGCGATGAACGATGCGGTATGCTTCTGCATCTACGATTTCGACCAGCAGAAGGAGCTGATGAGGGTCACCCTGCAGTTCCCCAAGAACTTCACGTACCGCTGCGTGTACTACGAGTGATCAGAACCGGGAGCCGAGCTCCTTGATCCTTGCGACGATCGAATCGATCCTCTCGTGACCGAGGTTAGGGTTCAGGAGGGTGAACTTGAGCATCACGCGTTCGTCCATGACCGTCTGGCCTATCACGGTCCCCTCGCTCAGGAGCGCGCGTCTGACCTTCTTGTTGACCTCGTCGCCGGATGCGAGAGCGAACACGACCGAGGACAGTTCCGGTTCCACAGGTGCTATGAAGGCCGGGTCGGACGCTATGCGCTGATAGAAGTACGATGCGTTGCCGACGGCGGTGTCGATTATCCTCCCGTATCCGTCGATCCCCCTGGTCTGGAATGCCATGAACACCTTGAGGGCGTCGAAGCGGCGTGTGGTCTGCATGGATTTGCCGACGAGGTTGATGTAACCGTCCTCCTCGTCCTCCTCGCGGTTGAGGTAATCCGCATGGAGCTCGAAGCATTCCAGGAGCTTCCTGTCCTTCACGAGGATGGCGGAACAGGAGATGGGCAGCAGGAACATCTTGTGGAAGTCCACGGTGATGGAGTCGCAGATCGAGATGGCCTTGATCCTGTCCCTGAACTGCCTGCTCATTATGAGGCCGGAGCCGTAGGCGGCATCGGCATGAAGGTGCATTCCGTAACGGTCGCAAAGCTCCCTCATCCCCGCCGCATCGTCGATGGATCCGAAGTCGGTGGTACCGAAGGTGGCCACCGCACAGTACGGGTAGAGACCGGCGGCGACATCTTCCTCGAGCATCCTGGCGAAGGCCTTGACGTCGATCCTGCACTTGGAGTCCACGGGGATCTTCCTGACGGCCTGATACCCCATGCCGAGGATGTGGCTCGCCTTGTCCATGGAGAAGTGCGAGATCTCGGAGGTGTAGATGCGGAGCTTGGTGTACTCCGGGGGAAGGCCGTTCATCTTCACATCCCAATTGAACTTCCTGGCACAGTACCAGTCGCGGGCCGCGATGATGGCGGAGATGTTGGACTGGGAACCGCCGGAGGTGATGCATCCGTCCCCTTTCTCGGGATCGAATCCGTACAGTGCCAGCAGGCCATGGATCATGCTCTCCTCGAGCTCGGTGGCGGCGGGGCCTTGGTCCCAGCTGTCCATGCTGTCGTTGAAGCAGGCGATGATGAGCTCGGAGCAGATGGTCTCGGTGAGCACCGGCGAATGCAGGTGCGGCATGTACTTGGTAGACCATGTGCGGAGCAGATGGGGAAGGATCTCCTTCTCGGTCTCCTCCAGCACCTTCTCGAAACCCTTTCCCTGCTCGGGGAGGAATCCCAGTGCGTTGATCTTCTCCCTAAGCTCGTAGGGGCCGATTCCGGAGAACGCACTGTCGTCCGAGAATGAGTTGAAAATGGCGGAGAGTGTCTCCCGGATCATCCGGGAGAACCTCTCCTGTATCTCTTTCGAATCTGACAGAAGGACCGGGTCAGTGGCAGACATCGGCGTCGACCTCTTTGACCGACTTCTCGAAGATGGAAAGCGCGGTCTTGATCTCGTCGTCGGTGATGTTGAGAGCGCAGAGGCACCTCATGACGGAACCGTTGCGTCCTCCCTTCTCCATGATAAGTCCGTTCTCGAGGCAGCGGCGCTGGACCTTGAGAGCGACCTCTCCTCCGGGTACGGGGTGGCCCATGACGTCCTTGGGTCCGTTGGGGTCGATGAACTCGATTCCGAGCATGAGTCCCTTGCCGCGGACGTCGGCGATGATGGATACCTCGTCCTTGAGCTTGAGCAGTCCCTCCTCGAGGATCTTTCCCTTGCGGGCGACATCAGCGAGGAATGCTGGGTCTTGGAGTTTCTTAAGGACCACGGTTCCTGCCACCATAGCGAGCTGGTTGCCGCGGAAGGTTCCTGCGTGGGCTCCGGGGCCCCAGGTGTCCAGGTCCTTGTCGTACACGACGACGGCCAGGGGCTGGGTCCCTCCGATGGCCTTGGAGATGAGGATGACATCGGGAACGATTCCGGCATGCTCGAAGGCGAACACCTTTCCGGTACGCCCCATACCGCACTGGATCTCGTCGCAGATCATGGGGATACCGAGCTCCTTGGTGATCCTGCGGACGGCCTGCAGGAACTCGACGGGTGCGGGGACCACTCCTCCCTCTCCCTGGATGGGCTCGAGGATGATCGCTGCGGGCTTGGTCACTCCGCTCTCGGGGTCCTTGAGTAAACGCTCGAGGTAGGCGATACAGGCCCTGGTTCCAGCCTCTCCGCCGATACCCATGGGGCAGCGGTAGGAGTAGGGGTAGGGCATGAACTGCACGCCGGGCATTATGTTCTGCACGTGGTTCTTCGCGGTGCAGTTACCGGTGAGCGCCATGGGTCCGTGGCCCATTCCGTGGTATCCTCCGGAGAATGCGATGACGGTTCCCCTGCCGGTAGCTGTCTTGCAGAGCTTGATGGCGGCGTCGGTGGCATCGGTTCCCGAGGGGGAACAGAACTGGACCTTGGCCCTCTCTGCGAATTCCGGAGGGAGAATCGAGAACAGATTCTCCAAGAACATTTCTTTCGTCGGAGTCATGATGTCCAACGCGTGGAGGGGTGCTCCGGACTGGATGAGATCGACCATGGCCTGGTTGACCTCATCGTTGTTGTGGCCGAGTGCGAGCGTACCCGCACCGTTGAGGAAATCGAGATAACGTTTTCCCTCAACATCCTCCACCCAGCATCCTTTTGCCTTGGCTAGCGCAATGGGGAACTTGCGGGGGTAGCTCCTGGCGGATGACTCAAAAACCGACTGACGGTCAATGAAGTACTGGTTAGTGTTCTGGTTCATTAAATGCGTGGACGAAAAACATTGCTTAAGAACTTTTTTCTCGGGGGGGTTTTCGTATTTTTCAAAATTGCCCCGTTTTCTTCACGGGGGGTAAATATGGGGAAAAACGGGGCTTTTTTTCGAGTCGGTCCGAACCTTGAGAGCCTGCCCGGAGGGGATATCGTACACGCGGACGGGGGCGGCGGAAGGGTCCCGAAAATGATGGATTGGAAAATGTGTCCTGAGTCATCATATCCGATATCTGGAAAGTCCATGCGTTCAGAGAGGGCAACACGAGGGCTGTGTGTTAGGTTATTATTTAACGTAACTATAACTAAAAAATTAGATGTAGACCGAACCAGAATTCCAGCCTTCAACAGACCATTTTTAATGTAGTAATAAAGCGTGGAGAGGGGGACACCCGAACCACCGAAGCCAGCAAGGATGGCCTGTTGTTTTCAAGGCCATTTTTCGTACCTTCGATAATCGAAAAACACATTGTCTTGTTCAAACTGACGCGTATTGGACCTGCCGCACCACGATATCGGCGCAAGCGATAATATATAAACCGTGTTGCAGATGGGAACGGTAGTGAGGAAATGGAATCTCTGACAGCCAGTAAGAAGTATCAAGAAGGGGTGAAGAAGGTCGGCCCTGGTTGTAAATTCTATTACAGGTGTATTTTTGATCCCGTTCCCAACAGCGACCTGAAGGATCCTGCCAAGTACGGAGTAGAGTCTGTTTCCGATAATCAGCAGTCCTGAGGAAATGTTATGTGTACTGCAGTTGCATTACATAACTGATGAATGCGGAAATCATTTCTAACGAGCCTAAGACAGGTACCTTCCAGATGAGAATCAACCCCGAATACAAGAAACAACTGGAGGAATTGTTCGCCAGATGTGGGATGACTCTCTCCGAGGCTACGAATGTGTTCTTCCAGATGGCACTTACTACAGGCGGTCTCCCGTTCAACGTCAATTCTGATCCGAAAATTGTTCTCAGCGACAGATCGGTGGCATACCTGGAACGTGAATTCAGAAAAGGTCTGGAATCCGCAGAAAAGGATGGCTGGATCTCCGAGGATGCCATGCACACCAAGTACAGGTGAAACGGAATGATTAATGTGCCAACGATCCGACAAGTTAAGGATTCAGGAAATTTTTAAGACAATGCTATGTCCTGCACACGAAGGACCTGAGAAAAGACGGAAATCTGCTGTATCGCCCCATATACATGGCCATATGTCTGTGAGATCTTTTTCGGGCATGATTCTGCGTGCTCCCTGACTTATTTGCAGTAGAGAGGCTTTGAGTATACTGGAAGAATAACAACAATCGACCATCAATATTGATGATGTACAACTTTGCATATACTCGCGGTATACTGCAGTATACAGAAAATGGCGTGGAGAGGGGGACACCCCGGCCGCCCCCCCGTGGCCAGTAACTGTTTTTCCAATTATTTCAAGAGGGTTATCTGTACCTTCGAAAACCGAAGATCGCCGGCACCTATACTTGAGCTGATCGGCCTTCGTTCCCTCAGACAGGAAATGCTCAGAGTACCCTGTACCTGGTGGAACGCCCGCCGCCGATCTTTTCCAGCCTTCCCTGTTCCAGGAGCGAGTTGAGCTCTTGCACCGCAGACGCTCTGGAATAACCGATCCCTTCCAAATCGGAACGGGTTATGTACTCCTTCTCGGACAGAAGGTTTTCCAACCGGTCCGAACCGGATAGCATGGAGGGCAGGGTTATGAAGAACAGTGCGTCGCTGACCTTGATTGTGGGTTCGGCCTTGTGCAGATACTGCTTCATGATACGGGGGATACCAGTGCCGTAGGCCTCGATGTAACCCAAACGGTAGAATATATTGGCCAGACCCGGATTCCTCGTGGAGGAGATTCCCGTCTTCAGGTCCTCTATCGAATAGATTTCGTTAAGTCCGCCGGGAGAGGATATGGTTAGCTTATCTGGGTACATGCTTATTAGTATCGTGCCCTGCATCGAGTAGTCACGGTGCACCAATGCGTTAAGCACCGCCTCTCTGACCGCGATGATTGGATATGCGGTGATGTCCTTGCGATTGATTCCCTCGATGACGGACCTTTTGGTGTTGTGGCCGGTGATGAATCTCATGACCCCGTCGAACTGCTCCAATACGGACCCGCTGAATTCCGCACGATCCAGGAAGGAATCCTTAAACTCGTCCTGGAACATTGCCGCTTTTACGGGGACATCGAATTGATCGGATAGCATGAACGCGAGGTTCGTGAATCTCCCGTTGTCTATCATACGCAGTGCCTTCATTTGTTCAGGGCCCAGTTCCAACTCGTTCTTGGAGAACACTGTTCTCGTGAAATCGAATGTGAGATCCTGACATAGAGAGATTGTGCTCTCATAGGAACGGGAACGGGGCCTATGCAGCATCACCTTCAGAGTTTCCTCGGAAACAGGGATATTGCTCGTTCCCCTGCGTATGTAGACCCCTTCAGCCTTCAGGCCTTTTTCACGAAGATAATACGGCTTTTCCGGGCCTTCCGAAACATCTATTCTGACGATGTCCTTTCCCTCCATCTTCGTATGGCTGATACTGGAGGTCATCGTGATGTCCGGACGAACGTTATCGTTCAGAATCTGCGCACACCTTATCGAAGTGCCGTCGGTGTCCTCTACACCGACCACTTTCCCCTCATCGGTTATCCCGACATAGATAGTGCCACCTTCTGTATTCGAAAACGCCACAGCGGCACGGGCGATCCTATCGGATACCTTCTCTTTGAATTCGGTGTGCGGGTCTTCCTGCATGTTACTCAGTATGTTATTCGTATATTTATTCGTTTATAATCGTTTTATTCGTTTTATTCGTTTGGTATTCGTTTTGAAAAATGAAAAGACTTCTTCCGAGACTGCCTGCAAAATAACTAATCAAACAAGTAGAGAAGAAACGTCAGAATTCCCGAGGATTTGAACAAATTATGCATTGGAAACCAAAGGATGGATAGTAAAAAGCGTGGAGAGGGGGACACTCGGACCCCATATGGCCAGCAAGTTTTTTTCCGAATTTTTCAAAGGGGTTTTTTGTACCTACCTATTTCGTAATCAGAAATTATCAAAAAGGAAGGAGTACAAAATCAATGTTCCAAATCGATGAAATCGATAAAGAAAAGTGGTCCCCGTGTGGGGATAAGTGGTTTGAAAACAGACTTACTGTTCGCCGTCTTTGACCTTCATGAGATCGACAGCATCCATCTGACGAATACGCCCGTAGAATGTCTCCGTGGTCTTTGTGGTTGCATGACCCATGTTGCGTGATACCGCCTCTATGGGTACGCCCTGGTCCTTCCAGTACTGGGCATAGGTACGGCGGCACATCCTTCCGTCGAAGACTATTCCGGTGTCCTCTTCAACAATCTTCCTGATAAGACGGATGGTCTTATCGGAAAGCATATCGAAAGAATCCAGGCAGAATACGTAGTACTCCGACTCTGCATTGGCTTCCTCCAGAAGTGTCTCCCTTAGCTTCAGGTAACGCTCCACGAGAGGGACGAACATCGGGATCAACGCTGCAGGTCTTTCCTCCCCATAGGTCTCCTGGCCCTTAACGTAATCGAGATAGATGTACGGGGTAGCTTCGTTTGTCAGGAACACGTTAGAAGCTCTTGCATGCTGTACTTCCAACGTCCTTGTTCCTCCCCCGAGGTAAATCCCTACGACACCGTATGCACGGATCCTGCGTCTGTCAGTATCAGGTACCTCCATACCCTTGCGTGCGATTTCCTTTATCTGATCAATGTTCAGCACAGGGAGGCGTTTGTGGTGCGACTTCTTGGCCATTGGGAAACGGCGGTACATTACCTCGACGTTGAAGTTGCCGTGGGAACGGCAGAGATTGTTCAGGTCGTTCATATACTTCTGAACGGTGACTTTCTCCCTCGGCTTACCGTTGCTTCCCTGGGTCTCAACAAGTTCCCTATAGATACGATATACATCGTCCACGGTGAACTTCTTCGGTACGGTCGTAGTGAGCTCCCCCTTTTCTGAAAGATCCTTGATCATCCTATCCAGAATCTTGAGTCTCCTTCTGACTACGACCAGCGAACCCTTGGAGAGATTAATAGAGTAATTCTCAAGGTATGTCGTGCAGGCTTCCTTGAATGGATTGCGGCCCATCGGGATCACTCCGAAACGTCCTCAGAAGCGGTTTTCACCACTTTCACTTTCATCACTTCTTCACTCTTCGGCAGCACACGGGCGAAGATCGACAGATAGTCGGGTGCGTACTGCTTGATGGCAATGGCCAGAGTCTCCAGGAATTCCGGGTTGGAGTCATCGATATACTTGTATCTCGCAGCCCCTTCCTTTATGGGTATTCTGAGACGTTCCAGACAGTAATTGACCGTGCCCCGATCGATTACCAACCTACAGGAACTGTCGTCACTGTTCATCACATCGAACATCACCCTATCGGTGATGTATTTCAGACGGATGTTGTGGCAACCGTTGACAAAGGCTATCGGGTCTATGGCAGTGGGCAGGGGTTCGTCACCCTCGGGAGGATTGCTCCCGAAGAGGATCACTTCACACAGGGCCTGGACCACGATTCCGTACTGTCCGGTACCCTTGTCCCGTTTCTTCTTGCTCTCGCTTGCCAACAGATATTCCAGAAGGTCCATCGAGTGCCCGGTGTACCTGCTGATGGCATAATATCCGCATAGGACTTTCAGGGATCTGTTGTGGATTGGAGGGTGCTGGATAATCCCCTCTTCCACGCCGTAATCCCCCGTGCTTAGTAGACGGTGGGCGGCCTTCAGGGACCCTTTGAAACTGATTCCGGGCGAATCTTCGTTATCCAAGGTCCCCCTTATCCTTTCCAGCTCCGTGATAGCTTTGAGAGCGTAGAGCTTGGATGCGATGATACGGGGATCGTTGTGGTAGTCGAACTCGTCGAAGATCTCCATGAAATCAAGGTCCTCGCACTCCCGCTCGTTCACCACAGGAGTCCCTATCAGGATGCCTCTGCTGCGAGTGTCCTCCCTGAAACCGCCCAGGGTGCAGACGGCCACGTCGGTGAAGTAAGAGGATGCTGTCCCAGACAATACTCCGTCACGGTCCACACGCATACGGTCGTAGGTACCGGATCTCTCGGTGGCAAGCTTGAGGAAATTGTTGATTTCGTTGCCCCTTTCGGAGCTCAGATTGTCCTTGGCTTCATCGAGAAGGATGGTGCAGTCATATCTCCCCAGGAGATCGATCAGAACCGGGCAGGAATAGTTTCCGGACAGGTGTCCCCTGTAGCATATCCTGCTGAGCAACTTGAGAAAGGTACTCTTTCCCGTACCGTACAATCCCTCGACCAAGAGAATGGGGCACATCGGCATCTGGTGTTTAAAGAACGTGTGGATGGTGAATGTGGCGGCCACATCGTAGATACGGAAATCATCGAAGTGGATGAAGGTACGCAGGTACTCCACAATATCGTCGTGGATCTCCGAGAACACCTCTTTCATGAAGGCTTCCCTGGCTGTGAAGCCGTCAGTATTCTGGGCGGACAGGTGTCTGTTGAAGATCCTGTAGTACTCCTCGATTTCTTTGGTGAAGTCTGGGGTTCTCCAGTTCCTGCACTCCGCAGCCATGAACCTCATGAAGTTGACGTCCTGGATGTCGTGCATTACGTCCAGAGCTTCGATTTTGATCTCGCCATCGTCGGTGATGGTGTATGCTCTTCTGGGCCTGTCTCCGTCCAGGAAGGGCTCATAGTAAGGCCTGTTGCGGATACCCTCGTCTGGAACGCTCTCTTTCTTGAGGCTCATGTGCGTACCCTCCTCAAGAGAGCGGATCTCTTCTTCTCCCTCTCGCAAATGTAGCATTCGTGAGTGAAAAAGGGGGCGTTTTTGAAACCGATGTCCCTGTATCTGAAATCATTTGTCAGTTTCCCACAACAGTGGCAGGGGACGAAATATACAGACTCCCCTGCGACCTTGTTGAACTTGACTTCCTTTCCTCCCCATTCCCTCTCGATGTTGAATGCGGATTCCATACAACGCTTGTTGTAACACTTCTCGCAGATACAGTGGTAGTTGTCACGGCTGCGGTAGACCTTGAAGACGGGAGAGTTCTCCGCTCCGCAGAACTCGCAGTTACCGACGTCCATGTCTGTGCTCTTAGGGGGGATCATTTCCTCTCCCCCTGTTTGTATTTGTATGCCCTCTTCCGAGGGGTGGCACATATGATCTCCCCGAAGAGCCGGGAGGTAGCTTCCCAGTCAACGGTAATGTTTCCGAAGATCTCAGAGAGGGTGGTCTGGCGGTAGACCGTCATTGCATCCCCTCCCCGAAGTATCTGTCCCAGAGTTGTTTTCCAATCAGGGCCTTGGCTTCTTTCTCGGAAAAATAGGACAAGCTGCAAAGACCCAGAATAACAAGGACGTTGATTGCAGCGTTACGGTTTTTAAACTGTGCATCCGCCTTAAATTTCTCAACGTTGCTGAAAACAACGTCGTAAACCTTGGCGGTCAGAACATAGGGTTTGCCCCTATCATTTTTAATTCTTAATGCTATTGTCATCCTATCGTACTCGTACGATCCAGGCGGTCCCGCTTCGAAACTAGGCCGCCTCGGTTAGTTTTCAATTACTTCTTTCGTGGGTTCTTGTTGTCTACATAGGTCCTAACGCAATGACGGATTGCATCACTACGGCTGATGTAGATTCCCTCCTGGACCCATTTGTCCAAAACGGCTACATCGTTCGTTCCCAAATTGCAAGTTACTGTCTTTGTACTGGGCATTTTTCACCTCCTTTTTCAGCAACGACGATTGGTCAGTTTCCTGCCTTTCGAACCGAATCAAAAGTCATCGTTTGACCGTACGTCTGATTGTTGTATTAGTTGTATAATGTGTGAACCACTATATATACGTTGAATACGATTAGTAGGCGATGTTAGGGGAAAGGGCAAAAGAACCAATAAAACGGAGGATAGATGTGAATGTCACTCTAGCCTGTGTTGAATCAATCGATGAGGTCATAGAATCATCAATGTTGTTCAATAATCGTTCAGATTTCGTGATTCAAGCACTCAGACATTTCACTATGCAATATATGGCTACAGCTAAAGATATGCTGAGCAAAATCACAAAAAGATATTCTAGAGCGGGATTTACACAAAAAACGTATCAGGCCATCCTTGACGAATATACGTCTGCAATGAGTCACCTAGGGGCACAGTTAGATGATCGTTTTCGTGATACATTCGGTGGGGCATTAACTGAACAAATACCCATCAGAATCAATCAAGATTTCTATACACGTTTGAAAGATATGAATGAACTTAGTCCGCTGGGCATCCAGGGAATCTGTAGAATGGCAATCAAAGATTATTACGAGATTGTAAAATCGGATTCGCAGGATATGACGACTTTCGTTCAAGATTACAATGCATTATTACAGAATACAGAGTACTCAGAAGCCACCGAGGAGGACTTTACAAAATATTTCGATAGAAACCGTCCTCAGAGAAGTCGTCGCGAATGAATGCACATCATTGAATAACACAGTTAATCAGAGGGGATGTTTGTGACCTCTTGGATTCTTATCTCTAACAATGCAGATTACGACCTCGATGGGCTATTTGAAGACCGCCAACATATTTACTGGCAGCAAAAAAGAAACAAATTCAGCACGGGAGATATTGTTTGTATGCAACATGGTCCCCTTGAGCCATACTGAAATGGTATGTTTCAACCCAACAGCTTCAGCATTCCACCGAATGCGGCGGACGATGCAACCTGGATGGATGCGGCACCGCACAGCATCCCCGCGTCTCCGTCCTTCATGCCGATCCTTTCGGCAAGTTCGGATAGATCGGGGTACTCCAACTGCACCGCATCATAGTAGGGGACGGTGACCTTGCCGCCATCCATACGGAACGGCATGCACACGGATGCACCCATCATGATTGCGCCGTCCCGGTACTTGATGTCGCTGTCCATGAGATGTCCCTTGCCATGTGCCAGCAGTACGAATTCGGCTTTGCAGTCCAGTAATCCTAAGGGCTGTTCCTCGGGAATCTCGATACCCGTCCCATCCACGAGTTCCTTTCCTTTCGGAGTAAGGTAGATTCCTCTCTTCTGGGCATCGGCGAATCCCATTCCCCTGAGATATTTCAGTATCGTACGGACCGCACCTTCGCCGATGCCGGTTATGTCGGCCAGGGCATGACGGCTGACCTTGCCGTCGGAACAGAGGTACATGATGTACAGGATGTGAGCATCCGTGAACCTGCGGACCATTCCGCGGCGCATATCTATGCTCAGCTCCCTCATGGGTTCCTGGAACATACTGCCTATGAAAGGACAGAAGTAACTGGGCTCCAGATGTGTATTCAAACAGTCGGTTGTCTGCGACTCCGTATTCATATTCCCGACCTCATCTTTCTGTACAGCGATATCACGAATATTCCCGCGAACATGATTATCAATCCCAATTCCACGGCCAGAAGCAGGGTCTGGTCCTTCTGGGGTTCCGGTTCGGTTATAGGCTGCGCGCTGTACTGCGACCAGGAGGACAGCACCTCGTTGGAGGCATAGATGCTGAAGGCATCGACGTCCACGTTGGTGAAGGCGTTCTCGAAGGAGGAGAAATAACTGCAATGCACCTCCAATTCGGTAACATGCTTGCAGTTACCGAATGCTCCGTTCCCGAGGCTCTTCATGTTCTCGCCGAGTACTATGAACTCCATGGAGGATGTCCCGGTCGAGGAATAGAACGCATCCTTCCCCACGGTCTCCACCCCGTTCAGGTCGACGAACTGCAGTCCGTCGCAG